>UMGZ01025687.1_pt1 | contig 20616 bp, 18 predicted proteins | sample 1965421 | NCBI WGS metagenome assembly UMGZ01 (sample SAMEA4836087, study PRJEB28245) | human gut metagenome | biome: gut microbiome; material: fecal sample | place: Denmark | collected 2008
AAAATAAAAAGGGATTAAGCATAAAGCCAATCCCTTAAATATAATTCCATTATTAATATTATTAAAATTCAATTTGTAATTTAAATTCAGTTTCCTGTTTTTCTTCTTTTGCCCAAGTATTTAACATATTAATCATAGCAATAAAAGAAGAAGCTGAAATATCTTCAATGATATTCTGATTTTCTTTAGAACGTCCACCTACATATTCTAAGCTAATGCTACTAGATAATCTTTCATCTGTTTCTTTAAGTAAAGTATTAATCACTGCATTTAAAGTTGCTTCATTAATTACTTCATAATCGCTCAAATCATTATTGCAAAAAATAGTTGTTAAATTAAAGAAACCTTTTTCTCTGTCGCTGATAGGTATAGCAAAATATCTATTTTCGTATTTTTTATTATAAGGCACATCGTAACTATGTTCATAATCCCTTACTTCATACTTACCTACTAAATAAGCAGTAGGCTTACTTTGCTCGTCTTTCACAACTTTTACCAATTCTTTAAAAGCTACTCTAAAAGTATTTTCTTTAAACCCTTGTTTATTAATATAGAGATAAACTTTCATTTAGTGCCAGGCCTCTTTTCTCCTCAAATTTCTATTAATAATAATACCATTATATTTATAAAACGTCTATTTAAATGAAAATTCAATAAAATTTTAATTTTTAATAATTATATTTAAACAAAAAAAAGGATATTCTTTTTAAAGAATATCCTTTTTATAACTTTCACATCAATTATTTATTATCTTTACCCCAAGTACGTTCAAGTTCTCTAACAATTTCAGCATGTTTTTCTTCTGTTAATTTAACTTTAGCTTTGTAAATGAATGTTGCAATGATGAGTAAGATAAATGGAATTGCAAACATGATAATTTGGAAGTTGAATAAATCATCAGGAGTTATGCTTTCTGCTGTAACTTTATTACCAGACATACCAACCCAAACAGCTGTGAAGCCTACTATAGCAGATGTGATAGCACCGCCTAATTTATCAATTAAAGGACGTACACAAAGTACGAGTGCTTCATCACGATGACCAAGTTTTAATTGACCATATTCAACAGTATCTGTGATTGTCATTAATACAACAAGGAAGATAAGTGGCTGTGGTAATGCAAATAAACCAGCACCAAGTAATGTTAAATATACATTTTGACCTGCAAAGTAGTAAATAACTACTGCAATTAACATAATAGCGATAGAATAGAAGAATAAATTACGTCTGCTGAATTTTTTAGTTAATGATGGGAATAAAGCAACTGCCATTAAACCAATGATAACGTTGATTACACCTAAGAAGGAGAACTGAGAAGAATCACCTAATACATAAATGAAATAGTAAAGGTTGAAGTTATTGATAAGGTTTTGACCTAAACCAAAGATAAGATAAGCAAATGCAATCCATAAGAGCTGGTCATTTTTCATTAATACAGAGAAAACTTGTCCAAAAGATGTATCTGTTTTGTTTTCACGAAGAGCAGAGTCATGTTCTTTTGTACCAATACCAAGAATGATAGCACCTACAGTAGCAATTAAACCACCAATTGCAGCAAATGCGAACCAACCTGTAGCATCACCTGCACCACCATTGCTATTTTCAGAGAAAGCTAAAACAATTGGAATAACAATGATAGTTACGAGCTGACCACCGAATACAGAACCAATACGTGCATAAGTAGCTGTAATTTCACGTTCACGAGAATCAAAAGAAAGTGCTGGTATCATGGACCAAATAGCAACGTCTTTTGCTGAATAGAAAATATCCATAATTATATATAAGATAGCGAAAACAATTAAGTACATTATAGGGCTTGTTTCAGCTAAACCGCCAATATCTGTGAATAAGATAGCTAAAGTAACTGCGGCAATAACTGCACCAGAAAGAACCCAAGGTTTAAATTTACCCCATCTAGTTTTTGTTTTATCGATAGTATTCCCAATGAATGGGTCAATGAAAAGTTCCGCAACACGAATAACAAGAATAACTGTTGTTACAAGACCTATCATATATTCATTATAACTTGTATCATCTGTATTAAATAAATTACTTGTTACGAAAATCATAAAATAAGTACCAATCATTGCATAGAAAAAGTCATGCCCAAAGGTACCGCACGCATATGCCACACGTGATAAAAATCTTGACATATAAAGGCCTCCCATTATGTTATTAAAAATTTAATGACTACACTAAAATTATTTAACTGTGTTAATATATTCGATGATAGCATCAGCTATTTTATCTAAAGAAGCATTGCTAGTATTTACAATTAAATCATAGTTAGAAGCTTCGCCCCATTTTTTACCTGTGTAATAATTGTAATATCTAGCTCTTTTTTCGTTTTCTGCGTCCAATTCTTTTAAAGTTTTACCTTCGTAAACTTCTTTACCTCTTTTTTCTCTATATTCATCATTTGCACAAACAAAGATAGAGAAATGATTTGGCATATCTTCTAATACATAATCAGCGCAACGACCTAAGATAACACATGGTCCATCATTAGCAAGTTTTCTTACTACACTAGCTTCAGATAAGAACATGCCTCTACTAGATTCACCCATGCGAGTACCAAAAGAATGGAATGGCATGAATGTCAATGTCAATGGATGAACAGTATTTTCTAAATCCAATAAATCTTGTTCAGATAAATCATTAATACCTAATTTAGCTGCTGCGATATGTACAATTTGTCTATCGTACAATTTTACATTTAATTTTTTAGCTAAAATTTCAGCTAATTCACGACCACCGCAACCATACTGTCTACTTATTGTAATTACTGTATTTGAGTTCACATTAAATCCCTCTCTTTAATATTAAAATATAATAAATAAGAAAATGCTCAACTTATCAAATATATAATAATAAATAAAAGTATATGATTTTTTCGAAAATTTTTATTTCGAAAACGTTTACAATTAACCTGAAATGTACATTTCTATCTAAAAGCTTTGTTATTATTATATTTTATATCGTTACCAATAGCAATGTTTTATGTTGCTAAAATTTGTTTAAATGTTGTATATTATGTAAAATTATAAAAAAAGAACTGTACTAAATTTTAGTACAGTTCTTTTATCTTCATATTTATATATTATTTACTGATATCTTTCCAAGTACGTTCAAGTTCTTTAACGATTTCAGCATGTTTTTCTTCAGTAAGAGTAACTTTTGTTTTGTAAAGTAATGTTGCGATGAGCATGAATACGATTGGCACAGCAAACATGATTAATTCGAACATCATTTTATTGCTATCAGTAATGCTATCAGCTGTAGCTTTACCAGACATACCAACCCAAACAGCTGTGAAACCAACGATAGCACTTGTTACAGCACCGGATAATTTGTTAACTAATGGTCTGATGGAAAGAATAAGGGATTCATCACGGTGACCAATTTTTAACTGACCATATTCAACAGTATCTGTGATTGTCATTAATACTACTAAGAATACAAGTGGCTGTGGTAAGTTGAATAAACCAGCTGCGATTAATACTAATACAGAGTTTGTACCAGCGAAAGCATAGATGATCAATGCAATGATCATGATTACGACAGAATAGAAGAATAAGTTTCTTCTTTTGAATTTAGTTGTTAATATAGGGAATAAAGCAACTGCTAATAAACCAATGATAACGTTGATAATACCTAAGAAGGATAAATAAGTGGAATCACCTAAAATGTAAGCGAAATAGTACATCTGGAAGGAGTTTACTAAGTCCTGACCGAAGCAGAAGATAAGGAATGTAATAGCGATCCACATTAACTGGTCATTTTTACCTAAGATAGAGAATACTTCTTTGAAAGTTGTTTCTTTTTTGTTTTCACGAAGAGCGGAAGCTTGTTCTTTTGTACCAAGACCAAGGATAACAGCACCTAATAAGGATACACCGCCACCGATTAAAGCAAAAGCTAACCAACCATTAGCATCACCAACACCGCCGTTAGCGTCTTTGGAGAAGAATAATACGATAGGAATAACCATTACTGTTACGAGCTGAGCACCAAATACGGAACCAATACGAGCAAATGTTGCTGTAATTTCACGTTCTTTAGAATCGAAGGACATTGCTGGAACCATAGACCAAATAGCAACGTCTTTTGCTGAATAGAAGATATCCATTACTAAGTATAAAATAGCAAAGATAATTAAGTAGAGTAATGGATTAGATGTTGTTAAACCACCTAAGTCAGTGAACAAAATTGCTAAGCTTAAAGCTGCTACGAAACCACCAACAATAACCCATGGTTTAAATCTACCCCATCTAGTGTTTGTTTTATCGATAGTGTTACCAATGAATGGGTCAATGAAAAGTTCTGCTACACGAATTACAAGGATTACTGTCATGATGATACCGATCATATATTCATTATGACTTGGATCTTCTGTGTTGAAAAGATTACTTGTGATGAACATGATAAAGTATGTGCTAACCATCATATAGAAGATATCATGTCCGAAAGTACCACAAGCATATGATATGCGTTGCATAAGTTTATTACCATTATTACCTGACATTTATAAGTCCTCCTAAATAAAATTATAAATATTTAATAAAAAATTTAATAAAAAAATTATTAACAAAACTTATGTAGATAACAGCATCTATGCTGTTACCCTTCTATATTCTTTAGTTCTTTTATTCTTGAACTTTATTAATATATTCAATGATAGCATCTGCTATTTTGTCTAAAGATGCATTGCTAGTATTTACAATTAAATCATAGTTAGAAGCTTCGCCCCATTTTTTACCTGTATAATAATTGTAGTATCTAGCTCTTTTTTCATTTTCTTCGTCCAATTCTTTTAAAGTTTTACCTTCGTAAACTTCTTTACCTCTTTTTTCTCTATATTCATCGTCTGCACAAACGAAAATGGAGAAATGATTTGGCATATCTTCTAATACATAATCAGCACAACGACCTAAGATAACACATGCTCCATCGTTAGCAAGTTTTCTTACTACACTAGCTTCAGATAAGAACATACCTCTGCTGGATTCGCCCATGCGAGTACCGAAAGAATGGAATGGCATGAATGTCAATGTCAATGGATGAACAGTATTTTCTAATTCTAATAAATCCTGTTCAGATAAATCATTGATACCTAATTTAGCTGCTGCTATATGAACAATTTGTCTATCATATAACTTTACATTTAGCTTTTTAGCTAAAATTTTAGCTAATTCACGACCACCGCAACCATACTGTCTACTAACCGTGATTACTGTGTTTTCCTTCATTAAAAATCACCTACTCATTTATTTTATTATCAATATGAAATTGATAACGAGTTAATATTTCAAAATACCATATTTTTTATTTATAAATGCAATATTATATCAATAAATAAAACCATATGATTTTTTAGAAAATTCAATTTCATAAAATTGAAAATGGAAAACGTTTACACGTTTTGTCAAAATACGAACTTATTTTATACATATCTTAAAGTTCTTGAACAAATGTTTGTTTTTATTTTTACAAATTTTCATTTAACTCAGCTTCATTATATTATTCTCATCACTTAAAGTCAATATATATTTCTCAAAAATTTTTATGTAACAAGCTAGAATTTAATAAAAATCTCAACATAAATACAAAAAACAAACGTTTACATCAACAAATTTACAATCTTGTTATGGTTTAATTATACCCATCTCCCTATATAAAGTCAATATACAATTTTCAAAAAATTATATAAAAAATTAAAATTAATTACAAAAAAGATATGGTTCTAATATCGCTACTAGAACCATATCTTCTTATACTTTTTTCTTCCATTTGCAAAAATAATTTTCTACTAAGTCCAAAAAACCAAACAAAAATAGACCTATTAAACTTAAAACTACAATACCTGCGTACATATCTAGATAATTTACACGAAGCCACGAATCCATTATAAAATATCCCATACCATATTTAGTGCCAAATGTCTCTGTAAAAAACAATACTGATATAGCTGTCCCCATTGCTACACGTAAAGATGTAATAAAATTTGGTAATACAGCTGGCCATAGTATATTTAAGAAAATTTGTCTAAAAGATGCACCTAAACTATATAAAGGAAAAAACATTTCTTTTGGTATAGTTTTTATACTATCGCGAATACCAACTAACACTTGAAAAATCACAATCAAAAATATCATAATAACTTTTGGTAATTCTCCAATACCAGCTAAAAGCATCAAGATAGGCAATAATGCAATCTTAGGAATAGGATATGTCAGATAAACAATAGGAGCTAAAATCTTATCACATTTTTTATAATATCCCATCATCACTGCTATTGGTACACCAGTTATTATAGCTAAAAATACTCCTGCTATAATTCGCCAAAGACTATATAGTGCATGAATAGCTATTGTTTGTGTAAAAATATTGCCCAATCTTTCCATTACCAAAACAGGCGAAGGAATAATTGGCAAATGTACGATTATAGATATAACATACCATAAAATAAGCAATAATATCATTGCAGGTAAATAAAAATGCCATGATTTATCTTTCATTTTTACTACCTGCTTTCTTTAAATAATTTCTTATTTCTTTACTTAGTGAACTAAAGATTTCTCTATCACGAAAATTCTTATCACTAAATAAAGGATTATCGATTATTTTATAGATACCTCCAGGTGCACTAGTCATCACTATTATTTTTTGCCCTAAATATAAAGCTTCTTCTACATAATGCGTAACTAATATAGTGGAAACTTTCTGCTTCTGCCATAAATCAATGAATACATCTTGCATTTCTTCCCTTGTAATAGCATCTAAAGCAGAAAAAGGTTCATCCATTAATAATAAATCAGCTTTTAAAGCAAAAGCCCTAGCTAAACTTACGCGTTGTTGTTGACCACCACTTAAATTATTAGGATAACGATTTAGTAAATTACTTAATCCTAAATTATCTACTAAATTTCGAGGCAAACCTTGTTTAGCTTCTTTTTTTATTTTTAAACCTAATAAAATATTTTCTTTTACAGTAAGCCATGGCAATAATCCATAATTTTGAGGAATAAAACCTATAGTTTGTTTTTTAGGGGAAGGATTTTCTCCATTTATTTGCACTAAACCCTGATAATTTTTTTGTAGTCCTGCCAAAACATTCAATAAGGTAGATTTCCCACAACCAGAAGGGCCAATCACTGCACAAGTTATCCCTGTTGGCAAATTTAAATTAATATCTTCTAATATATTTGTATCATCATATCTTACATAAAGTCTATCTACGGTAATCATTTCGTTAAAATATCACTTACTATATCTTCATAATTATATTTTTCAGTTACTAATTCTTTTTTATTGAGCCAATTTATAGATTTATCCCAATCAGATTTTTCTGGTAATGCAGCTTTCATATATTTTGGCATAACTAAAGCATCTTTAGTTGCTGGTGGTAATCCTGCTGTTTCAATAACTAAATCCATGTATTCTTCTTGAGGAGTAGAATTTAGATATTCTATAGCTTTATCATAAGCTCTATACATAGCTTTTATAGCTTCTTTTTTATTTTCTACGCTATCATTTGTAAATACCATTACGCCTGGATTTATTTTCATAGCTTCAGAAGAATTTACTAAATAACTGCCATTTTTTATAGCGATACTGCCCATAGGTTCAGGAAGTACTGCACCATCTAATTTACCATTTTGTAACATTTCTAATCTTGTAGGTATCTGTGGAATTACTGTTTTATTGATATCTGCTTCAGTCATATTGTTTTGTGCAAGCATTTCATCTAAAACAAATTCAATAATAGTATTTTTAGATACGGATATATTCTGACCTTTCATTTCCGCTAAAGATTTAGCAGTATTGCCAGTACCTGCAATCAAACAGTAATTGCCATTAGTAGAAGAAGTTATTTTTACATCAAATCCTCCAGCTTTAGCAAATCCTGCTGCTAACATATCAGATACGCCACCATCTAAATTGCCACTTTGAAGGGCACTTTCTCTATCCATAGCACTTTTAAAATACTGTAACTCTACGTCTACACCTTCTTCTTTAAAATAACCTTTTTCTTGAGCAATAATAAATGGTATGGAATCAATGTCTGGCATTAATCCAATTTTTAAAGTTTCTGTTTTTGTATTATCTGCTACTTCTTTTTCATCTGTAGTTGAACCACAAGCTATGCATAGCATGGATAAAATACAAATTGCTACTAATAATAATTTTTTCAAAACATTCATTCCTTTCTTATATAATGTATGTCTATGCTTAACTATTTAATTAATCCTTTTATATCATATAAAAAAAACTTAATTCATGCAATAAAAAACTGACGCTAATAAATAGCGTCAGTTTTATTTTATCAGCACGAAAAATTATTTACCTGCTAATTTTTTATATCCTTCAAGACGTTCTTTTGCATCTTTTTCTGTTTTTGCAAATAATTCATCTGCAATTTCAGGGAATGCACGTTTTAAGGATGTATAACGAACTTCACCTTGAATAAATTCTTGGAAGTTTCCTGTTGGTTCTTTAGAGTCTAAGCTAAATGGATTTTTATCTGTGCCACGTAATTCAGGATTATAACGATAAGTAGCCCAGTAACCAGCTTCAACAGCACGTTTAGTTTCAAGTTGGCTCTTGCCCATACCTGCACGTAAACCATGGTTGATACATGGAGCATATGCAATGATAAGAGATGGTCCTTTATAAGCTTCTGCTTCAGCAATAGCTTTTAAAGTTTGGTTTTTATCGTAACCCATAGCAATCTGTGCTACATATACATAGCCATAGCTCATTGCCATCATGCCGATATCTTTTTTCTTAGTACGTTTACCAGTAGCGGCAAATTGAGCAATAGCAGCAGCTGGAGTAGCTTTAGAGGACTGTCCACCAGTATTTGAGTAAACTTCTGTATCAAGAATTAATACGTTAACATCTTCACCAGAAGCAAGTACATGATCAAGACCGCCATAACCGATATCATAACCCCAACCGTCGCCACCAATGATCCATTGGGAACGTTTTACAAAGAAATCTTTTTTATCATAGATTTCATTTAAGAGTGCATTATCGCCTTTTTCTGCTTCAAGAAGTTCAGTCAATTTTTCAGCGTGTTCACGGCTGCCTTCACCTTCATTGATGTTAGCTTGCCAATCAGCAAATGTAGCTTTGAGTTCATCACTACCAAGACCTTCTTTTAAAGCTTGAGTGATTTTTGAAGATAATGTTTCACGAACAGCTTTTGTTCCAAGGAACATACCTAAACCATATTCTGCGTTATCTTCAAATAAGGAGTTAGCCCAAGCAGGACCTTGTCCTTTATGGTTTTTAGTGTATGGCATAGATGGTGCAGAACCGCCCCAAATAGAAGAACAGCCTGTAGCATTAGCTACCATCATGCGATCACCAAAGAGCTGAGTGATGAGTTTTACATATGGAGTTTCACCACAACCAGCACAAGCACCGGAGAATTCTAAGAGTGGTTGTTCGAACTGACTACCTTTGAGAGTAGTTTTCTTCATAGGATTTTTCTTAGGTGCAACTTTTGTAGCATCAACAGCATAATCAAATTCAGCTTGTTTTGCAAGTTGAGTTGCAATAGGTTTCATAGCAAGAGCAGAACCTTTTGGAGCTGGACAAATATCAGCACAGTTACCGCAACCTGCACAATCTTTTGCAGAAATAGTGATTGCAAAATTTAAGCCTTTAGCGCCAAGAGCTGGTTTGGATTTCATTGTTTCTGGAGCATTAGCTACTTCTTCATCTGTCATAAGTACTGGACGAATTGCAGCATGTGGACATACGAAGGAGCATTGGTTACACTGGATACATTTATCAATATCCCATTCTGGAACATTAATAGCGATACCGCGTTTTTCATAAGCAGCAGTACCTACTGGGAATGTACCATCTTCAATACCTTTGAAAGCACTTACAGGAAGTTTATCGCCTTCTTGACGGTTCATTGGATTTTGGATATTTTTAATGAAATCAGGAATATTAGCATTTGCATCATCAGCATCTTTAGCATCTTTCCAAGAAGCTGGAACTTCTACTTTATGAAGAGCTTCGATACCTTTGTCGATAGCGCCATTATTCATATCAACGATATGTTGACCTTTTTTACCATAAGAAGTAACAACTGCATCTTTAAGATATTTAACAGCTTCATCAATAGGAATGATATTTGCAAGTTTAAAGAATGCAGACTGCATAACCATGTTAAAGCGACCGCCAAGACCGAGTTCTTGAGCAATTTTAACAGCATTTACAGTGTAGAAGTTAATATTGTTTTCTGCAATATAACGTTTCATATATGCAGGGAGTTTTTCTGTTAATTCTTCATCAGTCCAAAGTGTATTTAATAAGAATGTACCATTTGGTTTTAAACCAGCAAGTAAATCATATTTATCTACATAAGACTGTTGAGAACAGGAAATGAAGTTTGCTTTATTGATGAGATATGGAGACATAATTGGTTTTTTACCAAAACGCAAGTGAGACATTGTTACCCCACCAGATTTTTTGGAGTCATATGCAAAATATGCCTGTGCATACATATCTGTTTTATCGCCGATGATTTTAACAGCACTTTTATTTGCACCTACAGTACCATCAGAACCGAGGCCCCAGAATTTGCAAGCAGTTGTTCCTTCTGGTGTAAGGTCGATATCTTCATGATATTCTGGTAAAGAAGTGAAAGAAACATCATCATTGATACCAATAGTAAAGCCATTTTTAGGAGCATCTTTTTTGAGTTCATTATAAACTGCAAAGATTTGATCTGGAGTAACATCTTTACCACCAAGACCATAACGACCACCAACGATTGTTGGACGTAAATCGCTATTATAAAGAGCGGACTGAATTTCAAGATATAAAGGTTCGCCGATAGAACCAGCTTCTTTTGTACGGTCCATAACAGCAATTTTCTTAACAGTTTTTGGAAGTGCATTTAAGAAATGTTTTACAGAGAATGGTCTGTAAAGGTGAATGGATACAACACCGACTTTTTCGCCTTTTGCATTCAAGTAATCAACAACTTCCATAGCTGTATCACATAAAGAGCCCATAGCAATGATTACACGATCAGCATTTGGATCACCATAATAGTTGAATAATTGATAATTACGGCCTGTTAATTTATTGATTTCAGCCATAGCATCTTCAACCATCTGTGGAACAGCTTCATAATAAGGATTTGCAGATTCTTGACCTTGGAAATAAATATCAGGGTTTTGGCTAGTACCACGAATTACTGGATGATCTGGATTTAAAGCATTATGACGGAATTTATTTACAGCTTCCCAATCAAGCATTTTGCCTAAATCTTCATAATCTAAAACTTCGATTTTTTGAATTTCATGAGAAGTTCTAAAACCATCAAAGAAGTTTACAAATGGTACACGGCTTTTGATAGCTACAAGGTGAGCAATAGCACTTAAGTCCATAACTTCTTGAACACTAGCTTCAGCAAGCATAGCGCAACCAGTTTGACGAACTGCCATAACATCACGTTGATCACCAAAAATATTAAGAGAAGATGTTGCAAGAGCACGAGCACTTACATGGAATACACCTGGGAGCAATTCACCAGCAATCTTATACATATTAGGAATCATTAATAAAAGACCCTGAGAAGCAGTATAAGTAGTAGTTAATGCACCAGCCTGGAGAGAACCATGTACTGTACCAGCAGCACCTGCTTCAGATTGCATTTCTACAACACGTACTTTTTGACCGAAAAGGTTTTTCTTACCTTTTGCTGCCATTTCATCTACAACTTCTGCCATTGGAGATGATGGAGTAATTGGATAAATAGCTGCTACATCTGTAAATGCATAAGATATATACGCCGCAGCAGTATTACCATCCATAGTTTTCATATGTTTGCTCATATTTTCAAATAAGCTCCCTTCTATATATATATATACCCTTTTATAGGCATTTTAAACTATAACACATATTTATGATACAACTTTTTATAATATTTTTCAACTATGAATATACCTTTTATATCTATAATTTATCAGTGGTAAATCCATACTCATATAGAAAATTTTATAAACTATTATCATCTATAAGTTTCAATTCTTCACTAGAAAACGCTATATTGTTCATTGCTTCCAAATTCATTAAAATCTGTTCTGGCTTTGATGCACCTATCAAAACACTTGTAACTATGTTATCTTTTAAAATCCAAGCCAATGCCATCTGAGCTAAAGTTTGACCACGCTGTTTTGCTATTTCATTTAAATTAGCAATCTGTGTTAATTTTTTTTCTGTCAAAATTTCAGCTTTCAAAAATCTTCCATCAGTTTTTATACGACTATCTTCAGGAATACCTTTCAAATATCTATCTGTCAATAATCCTTGTGCTAATGGGCTAAAAGCTATAATACCTTTATTTAATTTATGTGCCATTTCCTTCAAGCCATTATTCTCAATAGTTCTATCGAAAATAGAATAACGATTTTGATTGATGATAAATGGACAATGCATTTGAGTTAAAATCTCACTAGCTTTTGCTAAAGTTTCCCCATCATAATTTGATAAACCTACATATAAAGCTTTTCCACTTTGTACTATTTGATTTAATGCTCCCATAGTTTCTTCAAGTGGAGTGTCTTTATCCATGCGATGATGATAAAAAATATCTACATACTCAAGACCCATGCGTTTTAAACTTTGGTCTAAACTAGCAATCAAATATTTTCTACTGCCCCAGTTGCCATAAGGGCCTTCCCACATATCATAGCCAGCTTTTGTACTGATTAATAATTCATCACGGTATTTTTTCAAATCTTGCTTTAAAATTCTACCAAAATTTATTTCTGCACTGCCATAAGGAGGACCATAATTATTTGCCAAATCAAAGTGAGTTATACCATTATCAAAAGCAGTGAAACAAAGTTTTTGCATAGTTTCAAAATCATTATTATCACCAAAATTATGCCAAAGTCCCAAAGATACTCTTGGCAATTTCAAACCGCTTTTACCACATCTAGCATATTCTAACTTATTATATCTGTCTTTATCTGCTATATACATGAAAAACGCCCCTTTACTTTTAGTCAATATCTTTTTTATAATTATCATAATACTAATTCAAGTACGCTTTAAGTCAAGATATTACTATGATAAAGGGGCTTTATTATGGATAAACAATATTCAATTCGTGAAGTATCAGCCAAATTCAATCTGTCAGCTTCCACGCTTCGCTATTATGAAGAAGTAGGCATTTTAACTGATATTCCTCGCAATTCATCAGGCAAACGCATTTATTTAGAAAAACATATCAATCGTTTAAAAACTATCTGCTGTTTTAAAAATACTGGTATGAGTATCGCTCAACTGCAAGAATTTTTTCAATATGAACAGCAAGAGCCTTCACATATTGATGATATTTTAAAATTATTGACCAATCAAAAAAATCATATTCTAGCACAATTAGCAAAAATGCAACACGATTATAAGCATATTCAAAAAAAATTAGCTTATTACCAAGCTATGAAAACATCTGTGGATAATCATACTACATTACCTGATTGGCAAGATTATAAATGCGATAATTGAAATATTAGCTATAATAATTTAACTAGAAATTTTTCCTTAAATTATTATAGCTTTTTTATTTATAATTTAACTTTCATAGTTTCAGGATTGCACAGTTGCATGGGTGTGCCTTCTTTAACTATATTAAAACCTAATTTTTGATAAAAACTAACATTTTTCTTTTCATCAGGCATCAATTCAATATAAAGATAATCTTTATATTTATTTTTTATCATCTTTACTAAATTGCTGGCAATACCTTTACCTTGATATTTAGGATTTACCAATACATAATGAATATATGCTGTAAGTATGCCATCATCTAAAGCTCTAGCTAAGCCTACTAATTTATTATTCTCCCATGCAGTAAATACCGTTGGTAAATTAATTAATGCTGTATATAATTTATCAGGATTACTAGCTGATAATTGCCAATCAACAGATAAAAATAATTCTAATATATTTTCTTTCGTAAAATCTTTTTCATCTTTATAAATGATTTCCATAAAATCAAAATCCTTACATCATTCTTTAACTAAAAATTTTTGTACAGCACTGCCATTTAAATAATTACATAGACGACCTTGATAAAGATTTTTTTCTTCCATTTCTTTTACAATTTCATCGCGAATTTTCCACCAGCCTGTCTGCCAATTACTAAATAAAGTATTTTCAGCTGGTGCTCTACCAATTAATCGCTGTAAAACAATATTTGGAGATAAACGTTCTAAGAAATCAATTACTCTTTGTTTATAATGCTCACAGGAGATAATTTCAATTTCTTTATTTTCATATTGCTGAGCCATTTTCGTATTTTTTACGATATAAAGTGCATGTAATTTCACCTGATCAACGCCAAGTGCAGAAATCACTCTAGCAGTTTCAATCATATCTTTATCATCGTCCCATGGTAAATCTAAAATTACATGAGTACAACATAATAAACCATAACGCTTTATACGCAATACTGCATCAATATATTCTGCCAAACCATGACCGCGATTTATTTTTTCTAAAGTCTTATAATTTATCGTTTGTAAACCTAGTTCTACGCAAATATCAATATTTTTTTCTTTAGCAATTCTAGCTAAGATTTCTAAATAAACATCATTTATGCAATCTGGTCTTGTCGCTATATAAATAGCCACTATATCATCACTAGCACATGCTTCTAATACATATTTTTCTAATTGCTCTGGTGGCATATACGTATTACTGAAATTTTGAAAATACGGTATGAATTTTTTCGCCTTATACTTAGGCACTATATGAGCCTTATTCATGCGAATTTGCTCTGTTACAGATAATTCTGGTGGCAAATTTTCATAACCTGCACCGATACTACCGCAAAAAGTACAGCCAAATTTTCCACATGAACCATCACGATTAGGGCAAGTAAGCGGTAAACCTATAGGCAATTTATAAACTTTCTCGCCATAACGCTGTTTTAAATAATCGGAAAAAGCATAATATATCATTATAAATTTATATCTCCTTGTTTTATTTCTTGATAAAATACTCCACCATCTTCATAGGCAAAAATCATTGCATTTTCTTTTGCTTTTATTTGACATGATTTCGCTTCATTCATATCATAGGCAAAAACTTCTATCGAAAATTTCTTTTTCAAATCGCGCCATGATTTAAATTGATAATTATTAATATAAGCTAATGCTTTCTCACTCATATAGAAATCATCTGTTACTTTTTTATCTACTTCTTTCCATGGCAACATATCTATTTTTATCTTACCTTTATCTGTCAATAAAGCGTCGAATTTCAACACATTATAAATATATTCTTTATCTTTTATTTTAGAATTTTGCTTAATAAAATCATATAAAAATACATATAAATTCTTAGGAGCATGTGGTGCTAAATGCAATTTTTTAGCTTGCCAATATTGAGCAAAATCAGCAAAAAATGTGTAGGCATCTTGATTATATTGTTTGATTAAATTAATAATCGTATATTTAAAACGGCCAGCATTATAATACAGTTCCAATACATCTACAAAAATCTGTAATTTTCGCATAGTGGCATAATCCATATATTTATTGCTTATTACTTGATATGGTGCTTGTGGCATATATACATAATCATGCTCTTGTATTAAATCATTCATTGCTGCACCTTTTAATAATTTTAAAAAGCCCACTTGAAGCATATCAGCTTGCAATAAATACACATCATTAAAAGATTTTGCAAAAGAAGTAATATCTTCATAAGGAAGACCAATAATCAAATCCACATGCAGATGAATATTTCCATAAGCCATGATAGATTTTATATTATTTGTCATTTCTTCCCATGGATTTGCCCTACTTATCTGACCTAGAGTTTTTAAATTTGTAGATTGAATACCTATTTCAAATTGTACTCTACCCTTTGGCATTTTCTTAAGTACAGCCTTAATTTCATCATCAATATGGTGAGCCACTATTTCAAAGTGGAAATTAGTTCTGCAATCTTGTTTAGCAATAAATTCCAAAATCGGTAAATAATGCTTTTTATCTGCATTAAAAGTTCTATCTACAAATTTTACCTGACGAACATTGTGTTTGATAAAATAACTTAATTCGGCAAAAACTTTATCTAAAGAGCGATATCTTACGCCTTTAGTCGCACAAGATAGGCAATATTTACAAGAATAAGGACAACCTCTTGAACTTTCATAATAAATTATCTTATCCTTTAAATTTTCGATATCATTATCATCATAAGGGAAAATTATTTCATCTAAATCACTTACTGTAACTGCAATATTCTCATCAATAGTATCATCACTATTTCTCTTTGCTATGCCAGCAATTTTTATTTCTTCATTATTTTTTTCATCTAATAAAGCCTGCAATAAATCATGAAAAGCTTTTTCACCTTCGCCACGCACTACAAAATCCACCATAGGAAAATCCTGCATAAATTCTTTTGTAGCATATGAAACTTCTGGCCCGCCACAGATAATCTTACAATTTGGCAATAATCTATGCACAAGTGGCAATAATTGTTTCACTAATTCAATATTCCAGATATAACAAGAAATTCCCAATATATCTGGTCTAGCATCAAATATCTGATTAGCAATATCAATTAAATGATTATTTATAGATACTTCTAGCATCTCTATATCACAAGATAAATCTTGACAATTTTTGTATATATAGCGAATTGCTAATGACGAATGTATATATTTTGCATTTATCGCTGTCAATAAAACTTTCATAAAAAACTCCTCTTATCTCTAATTTTTATCATTTTCATTAAAAAACACAATATCCTAAAATAATACTTATATTATTATATATGTACAATGTATTTTTAGCAAAAACTAATGCAAGCTACTACTATTAATGATATAATAACACTGTTACAATAATTTAGTAACTCTATAAAATTAATAAGGGGAAGTATAAATGAAACTCGTTATAACTGTTATCGGAAAAGACCGTGTAGGCATTATTGCCACTGTAAGTAATGTTCTTGCTGAAAACAAAGTAAATATTATCAGCATCAACCAAAATATTATGAATGGCTTTTTCAATATGGTTCTAATTGCTGAAATGACTGACAAAAACATTAAATTACAGGATTTACAAAAACTCCTCAAAGAAAAAGGTGCTCAGCTTAACGTAGATATCAAAGCTCAACATGAAGATATCTTCAATGCTATGCATACAATCGGCTAATTTTAAATATTCTTTATTAATTAACTAAAGAATTTAGGAGGAACTTTTGTGATTACTATTAATGATATTTTAGAAACTAATCGTATGATAACAGAAAATAAATTAGATGTTCGTACGATTACATTAGGACTTAGTCTTCGTGATTGTGCTCACCCTAATTTAAAACAATTTTGTGATAATGTTTATGACAAAATCACAAAATCTGGTGAATTCTTAGTAAAAACCGGTGAAGATATTTCTAGTGAATATGGTATTCCCATTATTAATAAACGTGTTTCTGTAACTCCTATTGCTATTGCTGCTGAAGCCTGCAAGACAGATACTTACGTTCCTGTTGCTGAAGCAATGGATAGAGCTGCTAAAGAAATTGGTATTGATTTCATCGGCGGTTTTTCTGCTCTTGTTGAAAAAGGTTATACAAATGGTGATAGAATTCTCATCAATTCCATTCCACAAGCTTTAGCTACTACAGACTTAGTTTGCTCTTCTGTAAATCTAGGTTCTACAAAAGCAGGTATCAATATGGACTGCGTTCGTGAAATGGGCGAAGTAGTAAAACGCACTGCTGAACTTACTCGCGACCGTGAAGCTATTGGTTGTGCTAAACTCGTTATCTTCTCTAATGCTCCTGGAGATAATCCATTTATGGCTGGTGCTTTCCATGGTGTTAGTGAAGCTGAAAAAGTAGTAAGCGTTGGCGTAAGTGGCCCTGGTGTTGTAAAACATGCTCTTGAAGATTTAAAAGGTGCAGATTTTACACAAGTTGCTGAAACAATTAAAAAGACTGCATTCAAAATCACTCGTGTAGGTCAATTAGTAGCTAAAGAAGCTTCTCGTCGTCTTGGCGTACAATTTGGTATTATCGATTTATCCTTAGCACCAACTCCTGCTGTTGGTGATAGTGTTGCTCATATCTTAGAAGAAATGGGTCTTGAATCTTGTGGTGCTCCAGGTACAACAGCAGCTCTTGCTTTATTAAATGACGCTGTAAAAAAAGGTGGCTTAATGGCTTCCTCTCACGTTGGTGGTTTAAGTGGTGCTTTCATTCCAGTAAGTGAAGACGCTGGTATGATTGATGCTGTAAGCTGTGGAAGTCTTTCCATTGAAAAATTAGAAGCTATGACATGCGTTTGCTCTGTAGGTCTTGATATGATCGCTATCGCAGGAGATACTCCAGCTGCTACAATCTCTGGTATCATCGCAGATGAAGCTGCTATCGGTATGATTAATAATAAAACTACTGCCGTTCGTGTTATTCCTGTTCCTGGTAAAAAAGTTGGCGATACTGTTAACTTTGGTGGTTTACTCGGTCATTGCCCTATTATTAAAGTTCGCAGTGAATATAGTTCTGATGCATTTATTGCTCGTGGTGGTCGTATTCCTGCACCTGTACGTAGCTTAACAAATTAATTTAAAAAAATTTTAAAAAAGTTGTTGACAAACACGTAATATATAGATATAATATTAAATGTTCTCAAGGAACGCGCCCATAGCTCAGCTGGATAGAGCACACGCCTTCTAAGCGTGCGGTCGCAGGTTCGAATCCTGCTGGACGCACCACTTTGAAATCAGAGCCTTAGCAATAGCTAAGGCTTTTTTTGTTATCTAAATATAAAATTTTAATTCATAAATAAAAAGAGACTCTATAAATTTTTTATCATTTATAAAGTCTCTTATTTTTTTATTTAACTTCAATCATCATAGCACGAACTACATTTGGTATATCATATTTTCTTTTCCCTGCGCCTATACCAATTTTCTTTATAATAAATTCTTCTGGCAATTTATCTTCTGTTTGAATACCTGCAATAATAGCAGCCCCTGTTGGAGTAATTAATTCCCCTTTTGTCTGTGTATAATGTAATCTTAAACCATGTTCTATAGCAATATTTACTACAGCTGGCACAGGAATAGGAATTTGGCCATGTTGACAACGCACAAAGCCTTGACCTTCATATATCTTTGGACAAACAACTCTATCTATATTTAATTTATCTATACATACAGCAGCAGCTACTATATCAACAATAGAATCCACTGCCCCTACTTCATGGAAATGAACTTCATCAATACTTACACCATGAGCTTTTGCTTCAGCATTAGCAATAATATTAAAAATTCTTATTGCAATTTCTTTTGCTCTATCTGTTATTTGTGATTTATTAATTATTTCTACGATTTCTTTTAAACCACGATGTTCATGGTGATGATGATGTTCATGACTATGATTATGGTGATGAGCCTCATGATATTCACTATGTAAGTAATTCATATCATGGTCATGATTATCTATATCCAAAATTACATTAAAATCACAAGCATCAAGTGCCATTTTCTTTACACGGCTAATTTCTATTTTATATCCATCTAGTGGTAATGTTTGTAAATTTTCCATTAAATAATCTTTATCTACACCTAAATCTAATAACGAAGCTACAAACATATCTCCACTAATACCGGCATAACATTCTAAATACAATATATTATTCATAATCTAGCTCCTTTGTCTTCTATCTACATTATATATTAACTGTTAAACTTAACTTCATGTCAATAAAAAAATGAAAAACCTACTATAATAATTTAAATAAATTTTAAATCATCATAATAGGCTTTTTTATTATTTCATATAATTTTTTGCTTGCTCATTTAATTTTTCTATTACTTCTTTAGATAATAAACGTTCACCATAAGGATAAGCCACTCTATTTTCCTTATCTATATGTCTACGAAGTAAATAAACATAAGACATTGTATTTGTAACTATCGCCAATTTTAATTTTACTGTAGGCTCTTTTTGATACGCTTTCAACGCATTTTCCAATTCCCATACATATAATCTAGCTAAATTATGTTCTACAATCATACCATGATTTACTAAATTATTTGCCATCTCATCTTTCGTTTCAAGCATAGCTTTGAATAAAAGTTCTTCTTCTTTTTGATGATGAGTTTTATCTGCATATACACGGATAAATTCTATAGCTTTTGTATATTCTTCAATAAATATTTCATTTTTTTCCATCAAATCTATTGCCATAGCTTCAAATTTATCTACAAATTTACTGATATTATCATGTTCTTCTCTTAAAATTTCAAATATATTCATTAAATAGCCTCTCCTAAATCACAAAAAATTTATACTCAATTAATAATCATCTAAATTTCATATATCATTATATAATAAATCATATTAAGTATATGTTGTTTTTCCAACATATTTTTAAAAACTTATAAAAATTTTCCATAGTATATACTAAATGATTATAATAAAATAAAGATTAGAGGTGATTTCATGTATAAACGTAAATATAAAGAAAAATTTCCTGTTATTGCCATTTGTTATGACTTTGATTATTGTGAACCGCACACTTGTGATTTAAATCATGAGTTAGGCAAACAAAATAGT
>UMGZ01012996.1_pt1 | contig 20445 bp, 11 predicted proteins | sample 1965421 | NCBI WGS metagenome assembly UMGZ01 (sample SAMEA4836087, study PRJEB28245) | human gut metagenome | biome: gut microbiome; material: fecal sample | place: Denmark | collected 2008
CAAGATACCGATGATACAGGGCATAGGAAGTATGATGTTCAATATGCTTTTTAACTATATGTTTATCTTTGGAAAGCTTGGTTCGCCGAAGCTTGGAGTGACAGGAGCTGCGCTTGGAACGCTTGCTGCAAGAATTGTTGAGTTGATAGGACTTTTGCTATATTTCTTTCTTTCAGATAATCCGATAAGGAAAAACCTTTTTAAGGCATTGAAAACATTAAATGTTGGATTATACAAGGAGTATCTTAAAACTTCTCTTCCGTTGTGTGCGAACGATATGCTTTGGTCTCTGGGTCTTTCGTTTTACTATATGGTATATGGAACAAGAGGCACGGAAGTATATGCAGGAATGAGTATACTGAACACTATGGAGATGTTTGCAAAGCTTGCGATAATGGGCTTTGCAGGGGCATGTACTATTATGCTGGGCATTGAGATGGGTTCTGCCGATATGCCAAAAGTTTATCGCTATGCTGATCGATTCAATAGGGTTTCTATCATAGCTGGTCTTGTATCATGCAGTATCATTGTTGCTCTTATGTTGCCTGTTCAGCATATTTATGGAATAAAGGGTACCCTTGAGGGCGAATGTGTGAGAAACTGCATGTGCGTACTTGCTATATACTGCATACCTAATGCGGTGAACTGTATTAAGGTAGAGGGCATTTTTAGAAGCGGCGGAGATGTAAAGTATCTTACGCTCATGGACGCAGGCAGCATATGGATGATAGGAATGCCGCTTATACTAATTCTCGGGCTTATCTTTAAGGTCGATATTTGGTATGTTTATGCTGCTCACATAGCTATAGAGCTGTTTAAGCTTCCTCTCGGTCAAAGACGACTGAGATCACGCAAATGGTATCACAATGTTACGGAAGCTGTAAGCAGCGTTGAAAATAACTGATAAAAGCTGTCTGATATTCTTTTGGGCAAAGATGCATGAAAGAATATCGATGATGAAAATAGGGTCATACAAGGACGTTTGATAAATCAGACGTCCTTTCTTATTATTGCTATTTGCAATATCATATTAACAAAATTGCATTTTAGAAATGGCCGCATTCTTTTGCATGTGTATTGCTTGCCACGAATGCCATATTTTTAAGATGAAATAATATACAAAATCAACGATAAAGTGCTTATATCACAGCGAATTTTGTTGTTTTAAACAAAATTACTGCTAACATATTGACTTTACAGTAGCTGTAAAGTATATAATATAATCAAGATAAATTTGAAGGATTTAAAATTCAAAAATTCATTTTATGGAAAAGGGTGTTATTATGGCTTATGTAAAATACATTCTGAAAAAATTGATACAGATAGTTGTTATAACCTTTCTGGTTTCGTTGTTGGTGTTTTTTTCGTTAAGACTTAATCCAACATCTCCGCTGACTGTTATCATAGGTAACAAGCAGTCAACACCTGAACTTCAGCAACAGTATACAGAGCAGTTCGACCTTGATGAGCCGCTGCTGAAGCAGTATATTATTTGGCTCAAAGGCATTGCACATGGTGATCTTGGAATTGATTACGTTCAAAAGCAGCCGATACTCAACCAGATAATAGACAGGATACCGATAACAATAGGTCTTGTTCTTTTCTCAACGATATTAGGAACAGTGATAGCTATTCTGATAGGTGTTCTGGCGGCGATGAAGCGAGGAACATGGATAGATTCAGCGTTGTCGACTCTTATGCTGGTGATCTCAAGTATACCGACGTTTGTGCTAAGCATTCTTGCTATTCTGTTTCTTTCAAAATATGTACCTGGATACAGTTTCATAGGAACATATTCTAATACAGCAGAGTTTATATCAAGAATATCTGTTCCGGGTATCATAATGGCGGTTGGACTTGTTGCAACACTGGGAAGAGTTACACGAAGCAGCATGATATCCCAACTTCAAGCACCATATATGATAACCGCAAAGGCAAAGGGTCTCGGCAAGTTCAATAAAACATTCAAACATGCTTTTCATAACGCTGTGATACCTGTCCTTACAGTAGCAGGATATATGTTTGCGGGAGCTATAGGTTCAACTGTTCTTATTGAACAGATATTCTCGCTTCCTGGTATCGGTGGTATGCTGGTAACAGGTATCCAGCAAAACAACTATCCGATAGTACAGGTGCTTGTGCTTGTAATGCTTGTTTCATATCTTATAATGAGTTTTGTTGTAGATATTCTCTATGCAGTGGTTGACCCTCGTGTTGAGATGAAGTAGGGAGGAATGGATAATGGCTAAACGTTCAAAGGTGGGAAAGTTTTTTACTCCAAAAACGGTTATTTCAGACATAGTGATACTTATAGCAATAGCTGTTGCTATTGGTGCAAATGTCATTGTTCCTTATGATCCAAATGAAGTTGATCCACGATCCTGTTTTCTTCCTGCTTTCTCAAAAGGACATATTTTAGGAACGGACAAGCTTGGACGTGACCTTTTATCAAGGCTTATAATGGGTGCAAAAAGCTCTATGCTCAATGCTTTCCTCATAGTTGCCTTTGAGGTGGTCATCGGCGTACCTATCGGTCTTATATGCGGATATTACGGAGGAAAGATCGACGCAGTTATAATGAGAATCTGGGACGTTGTCTGTTCAATACCGTCTCTGCTTCTTTCATTCATACTTATCGCAATTTTCGGCAGAGGAAATTTCACAGGCGTTATGTCCATTGGTATCGCATTTATACCGCTGACAGCAAAAATGGCGCGTTCGCTTATCATAACGGAAAAGAAAGCGGTTTATGTTGAAGCCTGCAAGTCAATGGGATATTTGGATATGAAGATAATCTTTTTTCACATTCTTCCAAATGTTATCACCACAATGATCGCTCAGTTCACAATGGATATCGGTGCGGCTATAGTAGCGATGGCAACGCTCAGCTATTTAGGTCTTGGTATTCAGCCACCTGACGCAGATTGGGGAACTCTTCTTGAAAATGGTATGCAGAATTTCTATAACAATTATGTGCTTCTTGCTGCCCCTGCAATAATTATAATGCTTGTGACCGTAGCGGTTAATATTTTCAGCGACTGTATTCAAGAATATATCGATCCGTCACAGAGAAAGCTTCCGACATTCAAACAGTATGAAAAGAGACTTATCCATATTCAGCGCCGTCAAAAGGCAGCAATATAAAAAGTAAGTAGGTGTTCTTATGAACGAGCATAATGTAATTGAAATAAAAGATCTGTCTGTAGATTTTATGACGGTCAGAGGTATAGTTTACGCTGTTCAGGGAGTAGACCTTAGCGTAAAGGAGGGCGAGATCCATGGCGTTGTGGGTGAAAGCGGCTGCGGAAAGAGCGTTTCCACTAAATCTATTATGCGGCTCCATGATGAAAAGCATACGAGATATTCGGGCCAGATCCTTTTCAAGAACGGCAAGGGAAAAGAAGTAGATGTGCTTTCGCTGTCGGAGAAGCAGATGCAGACTATTCAGGGAAAAGATATTGCAATGATATTTCAGGACCCTATGACATCTCTTGACCCAATAATGAAAGCAGGCGAGCAGATCGCTGAGCTTGTGCGCAAAAAGTTGAAAATGAAAAAGGCAGAGGCAAAGGAATATGTGCTTACTTTGTTTGAAAAAGTAGGAATACTTCCTGCTGAACAGCGGTATGAACAGTATCCATTTGAAATGAGTGGAGGAATGCTCCAAAGAGTAATGATAGCAATGGCGCTCTCCTGTAAACCTAGACTTCTTATAGCGGATGAGCCGACAACAGCTCTTGATGTTACGATACAGGCACAGATACTCAAACTTATCAAGGAACTTGCGGCAGAAAATAACACCTCGGTAATATTTATCACTCATAACCTTGGAGTTGTGGCTGAAATATGTGACAGCGTTTCAGTAATGTATGCTGGAAGGATATGCGAAACGGGTTCTGTGCTTGATATTTTTGATAATGCGACTCACCCATACACAAGGGCGCTTCTGAACAGCAATCCTAAAGAGGCTGATACAGGAAAGTATATGGCAACTATCCCTGGAGCGCCGCCGCTTTTGTATAACAAGTTCACTCATTGTCCGTTTGCGGAGAGATGTGATAAATGTATGGATAAATGCCGCAAAGAATTTCCAACGCTGAAAACTATCAGGGCAGGTCACGGAGCATCGTGCTTCCTGTCGGACGGAGGTGAAAAGAATGGCTGAAAATATTCTTGAGGTAAGACACTTGAAGAAATGGTTCAAGATCGGAAATCCTGCGATCAAAAAGGTCGGTGTAAGCTACCTCCATGCCTGCGATGATGTCAGCTTTGAAATAAGAAAAGGCGAGATATTTGGCATTATCGGAGAGAGCGGATCAGGAAAATCAACGATAGGCAAATGCGTTCTTAATCTGCAGAGCAGCGATTCTGGTGAGATAGTTTTCGACGGACAGGATATTTTCGGATATTCGCAGAAGAAAATGAAGCCCCTGAGAAAGGATATGCAAATGGTCTTTCAAAATCCGCTTGCATCTTTCAACCCAAAGAAGCGGCTTGGAAAGACGTTTGCGGAATATGGAAAGTTTCTGGGCATGACCGATGAACAGTATCAGAATAGGATAAAGGGGCTTTTAAAGTATATCAAGCTTTCTGATGATGTGCTTTCAAGACTGCCAAAGGAACTCTCTGGAGGTCAGCTTCAGCGTCTTGCCATTGCAAGGGCGCTGATGTCAGAGCCAAAGTTTGTGTTGGCTGACGAGCCTGTTTCGGCACTTGATGTTTCTGTTCAAGCTCAGATACTTAATCTGATGATAGACCTTAAAGAAAATCTTGGTCAGACTATGCTTTTTATTTCACATGACTTGAATGTTGTCCGTCATCTTTGCGACAGAGTAGCTGTTGTGTATCTTGGCGTTATCGTTGAAATGGGTCCTATAGATGAGGTGTATTCAAACGTTATGCACCCATATACGCAGGCACTTATTTCGGCAAAGCCAAAGGAACATCCGCTTCAGCAAAAGGAGCAGATAATCCTTAAAGGTGATATCCCTACTGCCATAGACGTGCCCGAGGGTTGTCGGTTTGCTTCAAGGTGCAGCCGTTACAAGCATGGTTTGTGCGACCACAGAACACCAAAACTCAAGGATATGGGCGACGGACACTTTGTTGCCTGCCATTATCCAAAAGGTCATAACTCCGATGAAGAGGATTGACATAGAAGTTTATATGAAAAGGAGAATTTATCATGAAAAACTACAGGAAACTTTTAGCAGGTTCGTTGGCGTTGTTTCTCGCTGTAGGTATCACAGGCTGTAGCAATACTTCGGGAGGCGGAACAGGTGTTGCAAATGAAGACGGACTTGTTGTTTTGAATGTTGCGTCAACAGGTCAGCCTGTATCCTTTGATCCTGCTGACGCAAACCTTGTTGTAAATGAATACACAGAGTATGATTGCTACGATACGCTCCTTGATTTTAATCAGGACGGCACAGATGTTGTACCTGCACTTGCAGAAAGCTGGGAACAGGTGGACGATCTTACATATACTTATAAGATCCGTGAGGGTGTAAAGTTCTCCGATGGCTCCGATCTTACAATGGACGATGTGTTGTATTCTCTAAATCGTGTGCGTGAGGACGCTTATGGAATGAGCTATCTTTTTGAGCACGTCGACAGCTTTGAGGTAGATGAGAAAACAAGAACGCTCACTGTTCACCTTACTCAGCCTGACAGCACATGGAAGTATGTTCCTGCAACAACGCCATGTCAGATCTTGAAGAAGTCTGTTGTGGAAGCTGAAGGTGACGCTTATGGAACAAATGAAGGCTCAGTAGTGGGTACAGGTCCATATAAGTTTGTATCATGGGCTGCTGACTCACAGATAGTTCTTGAAAAGAATGAATATTGGTGGGGCGGTGCAGATAATCTTGCTATCGACAAGATCAACTTCTATGTTATGAAAGACGCCAGCACTATCGCATTGGCAGTAAAGTCAGGAACTATCGATTTTGCACCTGGAATTACAAATGATGTTCTTCCGACTTATGAGTCGCTGAGCAATTATAATATCATTCACGATTTTGAGACTTCTACGGTTTTTGTCGCCTTAAACACACAGGTTGCGCCGTTTGATGATGTTAACGCAAGAAAGGCGCTTGCTTACTGTATAGACTCTTCCCTTGTTCAGCAATCCATTGGCGGAGAGTATTCGGCAAAGCTTGATGTTACTTGTTTATCCGATAATATGTATTATATGGATCCTGACAAGTGGCACACTGCAGTGGGAGAAATGGAGGATTACACAGTTCAGGATTATGATAAGGCAAAGGAGTATCTTGCTAAGTCAAAGTATCCTGACGGATTTGAGTTCGATTTTTACACTTTATCTGCCAATGTTCCGGAAGCTGAGCTTATTCAATCTATGGTTGGTGAGATCGGTATCAAAATGAATATCAAGGAGATACTTTCAGCAGATATGTTCAGCTATTTGTACGGCTTTAATGAAGATGAAAACGGCAACAGACCATATCAGGCGTTTGGCTCTAGCTGGGTATCTGACTATCTCGACCCTGTGGGCAATCTGAAAACAATGTTCCACAGCTCAAATACAGTACCGGGATGTGCAAATCAGGCAATGTGGAAGAATGCAGACTTTGACGCACTTATTGATAAATCTTACGAAACAACTGACGATAGTAAGAGAGTAGAATACTTTATTGAAGCTTCAAAGATAGCTGCTGATGATTGTGCTTATATCCCACTTTATGTGCCCGAGTCGGTTTACGCTGTCAGCGATAAGTTTACATTTACTCCAAGTCCTCAGTCATTCTGGAACTTCTCTTATACTGATTTTCAGGTAAACAAATGATCTGAACAATTAAAATAATACACGCTGCGGCATTTATAATACTATGCCGCAGTGATGTTATCTGAAAGGATTGATCTTATGATTATGTCAGCGGATACGATCTGGATTGCCATATGCACCGTGCTTGTGTTTTTTATGCAGACGGGATTTGCAATGCTTGAAACAGGCTTTACAAGAAAGAAAAATTCCTGTAATGTTATCATGAAAAACATTATGGATTTTGCGGTCGGCTCGATCTTTTATTGGATCTTGGGATTTGGCATAATGTTTGGTGCAACAACAGGCGTTGTGGGCGTGATAGATCTTTTCTCTAACGGTGATTATTCGGCTGCTTCACAAACTATTCCACAGCCTGTATTTATGGCGTGGCAGTTAGTTTTCTGCGCAACGTCTGCTACTATAGTTTCAGGTGCTATGGCAGAAAGAACTGCTTTCAAGTCATATCTTATTTATTCCGCAGTTATGAGTGCAGTTGTTTATCCTATAAGCGGCTGTTGGATATGGAACGCCGATGGCTGGCTTGCTCAGCTTGGCTTCCACGATTTTGCGGGCGGAACTGCCGTACATCTCTTGGGAGGTTCTGCTGCTTTTGCAGGCGCCGCTGTGCTAGGCGCACGAATAGGCAAATATGACAAAAAGAAAAAGTCAAGGGCTATACTGGGTCAGAATATACCTTTGGCGGCTCTTGGAGCGTTTATACTGTGGGTAAGCTGGTTTGGCTTTAACGGCGGCTCGGTAGTGACTTCCGAAAGCGGATTTGACCTTGCAGCTATCGGCAGTGTGTTTATGAACACTATACTTTCTTCATCAGCATGTGCCGTATCTGCAATGATAATTACATGGGTAAGATACGGAAAATCAGACATAACGATGACCTTAAACGGCATTGTGGCAGGTCTTGTTGCCGTCACAGCCGGTGCGGATCAGCTTCCACACTATGCAGCGCTTCTCGTGGGCGTAGGTGCAGCTTTTGTTATGATCTATGGCATTGAGTTTATCGACCATATCTGCAAGGTGGACGACCCTGTTGGCGCAATATCAGTTCATGGCCTTTGCGGAGCTTTTGGCACAATAATGACAGGTGTATTTTCTGTAGAAAAGGGCGTTATCTATACAGGTAGATTTAACTTTCTTGGCGTGCAGCTACTTGGAGTTTTGTCTGTTGCGGTATATGGATTAGCTGCAATGACGCTACTTTTCGTTATACTTAAGCATACGGTAGGTATCAGAGTTTCTGAAAAGGCTGAGATAATGGGTCTTGACCGCTCAGAGCATGGTTGGCAGAGCAATGTGACAGATGATCTTATTTCAGATCTGTCAGACGGAAATGCCAAGAGTGTTACACAGATAGACCTCTCAAAGCCTATAGATCGTTCAGCGTATAAAGCTGACGGAAAGATACGCAAGGTAGTTATACTTATGAACAGCTCGAAATTTGAGTCGCTGAAAGACGCACTTGACGAGATAGATATAACCGGTATGACCGTAACAAATGTCAATGGCTGCGGAATACAAAAGGGCAGCACCGATTATTATCGTGGCTCGGAAGCAAAGTCACATTTGCTCCCTAAGATAAAGGTCGAGATCGTTATCAGTACAGTTCCACTTGGACTTTTGGTAGACACGGTAAAGCGTGTGCTGTACAGCGGCAATATCGGTGACGGAAAGATCTTTGTATATGAGGTCGAAAATGTAATAAAGATCAGAACTGATGAAGAGGGCAAAATGGCGCTTGAATAGAAGTTTGCTGACGAAAAGGGGTATTCATTATGAACCAGGAACAAAAAAAGAAATATCTTTCCATAAAAGAAATGGGTCAAAGGCGAGGCGTTTCTTCAAAAACACTGCGGTATTACGATAGTATTGGGATCTTCAAGGCTGATTATGTTGACCCTGATACAGGATACAGATACTATGATCCACAGCAATATGAGAAGCTTGGCACGATACTTGAACTGCGCAGCCTAAATTTTTCGCTGAATGAGATAAAAGGATATTTCACGGAGAGAAATATGAAAAAATCTGTGGATATGCTGAAAGAACATTACAAGCTTCTTGAAGAGGAGATACGTAGCAAACAAAGGCTGGCGGAGACTATCAAAGAAAAAATAGATTTCATTGATAAGGTTATCGACAATAATATCGAGCTGGAGAAGTTTTCTTTTGAGGATTTTCCAGAGCGATTTATCATATCACAGCTCAATAAATCTGATAAAAGTGGAGAATCCGTTGCACTTGAATTTATGCACCTTGAAAGTCATCTTCACGAAACTGCGCCGATCTTGGCTTCAGACCGAATAGGCTTTTATATGGATTTTGATGATATTTCCGAGATGGAAAATATGGATAATTGGCACACCATGATAATGTGCAGTGAAGAAATGAAGAATTCAAGACATTTCTGTGTGCTCCCTGCGGGAAAATATCTATGTGCATATTTTAAGGATTATACCGCTGACAGGGATCTATTCATAAAAATGTTTTTGGAATACGTCAAGTTTAACAACATAAAATTGAAAGGAATAATGATACAGCAATTTAAAATAGATGTAACTGTTACTGACGATCCGAAAGAGACGATCATTGAATTTCAGGCACTTGTTTGAATTTGTCTGAAAATGTTCTTGATAGCTGTTTCGGCCAAATATAAAACAAAGCCTTCTGAGCATTGTGGCTCAGGGGGCATTGTTTTCTGCTATTTTATCTGCCTTATCATCAGCCTTCCTTAATATCGCAGGCAGTGAAGCACGAAACGTCAGACACACATATTTTATTAGCTTTTCTCTGTGCATTGTTTCCGCTACTTTGATTTTGAATTACGGTGTGTATCTTTTGTTCGGCTTTCCTTTTGGCATAAAAATGCCCCCTTTCGTTTGATCTTTTATTGGTATATTTCTATTATACCACATTGTCTAACAAAAGGGGAGCATTTCAGATACGGGGTGTTTTTGTGTGCAAATAAAAAAATAATAGAGGTCTGACGTTTGAGCCAGACCTCTATTTTGCTATGGATAATCACTTTTTCTTTATTTTTTTGTAGTCACGCTCTTTGAAACCGACCATGCACCGTAATATTTTGTGCCGTTCACTGCCGTGTACGAACGCACACGAACGTAATATTTCTTTTTGCCGCTAAGTTTGGAAATTGTGATTTTGTCGGTCTTGCTGTTTGTTATGGTGACTTTCTTTGCGTTTGTAAACTTGGAATTAGTCGCATACTGTATCTCATAGCCCGTTGCGGAGCCTTTCTGCGCCCAATCCACGAAAAATGCTTTGGATTTAGACGTAAGCTTCTGTATCTCCTGCTTGGCAGGGTTTATGGTAAAGGCCTTTGTGATAATTCCACCATATTTGCCTTTGCCTGTTATCTTGACAATTGCCTTGCCGATTTTTTTGTTGTTTGAGTAGGAAGTTGTGTAATCAGTTCCGTTTTTCAGGGCAGCGCCGTTGTATTTCACAGTAATGTTCTGCGTGATAGCCTTGCCTGTGTATGCCTTGGTGGAAATGCCAGAAACGGAAGCTTTTGTGATATCATATTTTGCGGTCTTTATGTTTTTTATGTCAGACCATGGACCATAATAAGTCTTGCCTCCAACGTTTGTGTAGGAACGCACACGGATGTAGTAGGTCTTATCGGCTGTCAGACCGCTTATTGTTATGGTATCAGGCCTATTGGCAGTGAGGTGTTTAGAAGCCGCACCGCTCATGTTTGCACTGGTGGAATACTGAATGACATAGCCCGTTGCAGAGCCTTTCTGCGCCCAATCCACAAAGAAGCCTTTGTATCTTGTTTCAAGCTTTTGTATGGTCTGCTTGGCAGGGATAATGTCAAAGCCTGCGGTATAACTGCCGTAGTAGTTGCCCATGCCTGAGATAGTGATGTTAGCGTGACCGATTTTAACATTGTTCGTGACTATCACACGATAGTCGATGTTCTGACGGAGAACTTTGCTTCCGTCCTTAACAGTGACTGTCGGAATAATTGCACTGCCTGTGTACTGTGCAGTGCTTGCATAGGAATAGCCTGATGTTGGAAGCTTTTTTGTGGTGACCTTTACAGTGCAGACGGCAGACCTTCCGTTAGGCAGGGAGGCTGTTATCTTTGCTGTGCCTTTGCCCGTGGCGGTCACAACACCGCCTTTTACTGTGGCAACGGCTGTGTTGGAGCTTTTCCATGTTACTGTCTGAGGAGTGTTTGAGGTCACGCTGGCTTTTAGGGTAATGCTGTCGCCGTATGTGACTTCTTTTGACGTGGAGTCAAGAGTTATCTGTGTATTGTCACTGCTGATAGGATAGCTTTTCAGGTCGGGCAGACTTGAAAGTGTCACGGCATAGTCGCTGTTATAGACCTTTTGCCACATACTTTTCTCGGTATATTTCTCAGAGCTTGATATGCAAAACTCACCGCTCCATGTGCCGAAATATGACCATGCGGTGTTTGCATCAAAGGCTTTGTCAAGGTCGAAAAGACAGCCGTTTTCTGTAAGGGCAACTATTTTTCCGTTTGGTGAACAGTCTGTGGCTTCAAGATATTTTGAGCTTTGGGCTGAATAATCTCTTGTGCCGGGGTAGATATCCTCTCCGATTATGTCAACATATTCGTCGCCAGGATACCAATTTGCCGCCTGACCATTCCATACCCATATGATATTGTCAAGCTTGTATTCATTCGTGAGCTTGTTATATATTGCCTGCCAAAGCTTTTTGTAGGCTTCCGAGCCGTCTGCACCCCACCAGAACCAACCGCCGCTTGCCTCGTGGAGCGGTCTGAACAGTACCGGAACGTCTGCGTCAGAAAGACGTTTGAGTTGTTTGGCGATCTCGTCAACGTCGCTCATAAGAGTGTTGTAGCCCTTAGGGTCTGAGCCGTTCATTATTTTGGTAAGCGAGAACTTTGAGCGGTCAACGTTTTTGGTGTAAAAACCACCCCACCAACGTGGATTTCCGCCGTCTGTACCTGAGAGAAGATATTTGTCAGGGACGTTCCAATGCCAGCAGAATGTTACTATTCCTCCTGCCCGTGAAAACTCGATAGCCTTTTCGACAGCGTCGGAGGTGTCACCGTTCTGGACACGGCATGGAGTATAGCGCATAAAGTCAAGACCCAACATAGCAGGGGTCTGACCTGTGGCGGACTTTATAGCTTTGAACTCAGTGCCGTTAAGACCACCGTCACAATACTGTCCTGTTATGACCTTTTTGCCGTAAACGTCCTTCATATAGCTGTAAAGGCGCTGTGTGCTTTGTGAAGCGTATGGGTCAACGAGATTTTCAGCGGCGGTGTAGGCATTTGAAACGCTCATTTTTTCAATGGTTATGTAGTCGAGAGTAAAATATCCCCACGACATTGTTATTTTGACAGTGTTCTGACCCTTTTTGAGATAAATACCATTTACTGTGGACGCTTTATAGGCAGAGCCGTTTGCACTGCTGAAAGTGCCTGCATTTGAGCCGTTTACAGAAAGGTTGTTTATCTTATTCGAGCCTTCTCCGCGGCTGTAAAGCTTTATTTTGTAGTATCCGCTTTCGCTGACTGTAACAGTCTGTGACCATGTGCAGCTTGAGTCTGAAAAACGAACTGACCTAGAGCCTGATGCGGAGCTGTCTGTTTGGATATAGGCAGAACCGCCCAAAGTGCCGTTTTCGGCTTCGTATTTAAGCGTCTGCTGTGCAAAAACAGAAAGCTGAGCCGAGCCTGTGGTGAGCATTGCCGCACTTAAAAATGCGGCTGTGACCTTTTTGATATTGAACTTCATAGATGTTTTTTCCTTGTTATATTATTTACTGATAAAGCTAAGAGCTTAAAAGCATACATTTATTTTAGCATAATTTTTGTGAATTGTAAACAATATATCAAGGCTAATTATAAGATGATTTGTAAACTTTAATTTTGCTTATTTCATTAGCCAAATTTCGCAGACGTATTCGGTCGTGTATGAAATATCACCATTAGGCTTTTGCTGACTATCACATCTATCATATATTATGCAGCCGAAATATTTGTAATCCAGTCTTTGCGAATAAACTGTAAGGTCGCCTTCTTCATCAGTGAAAAGCTCGTTTGAAAAATTCACCTTTTTGGCATGTTCAAATATTTCATCATAGCTTTTGCAGCAGTTCATTACATAGCTTACCCTTATAAATTCACTGTTTGAGGGAAGTCCAACGTCGCTGAGGTTGCTTTTTAGCTTATCCAATGTTATTTCATTCCAAGTATCGATCTCGCCCTCGCTTTGCACATTAGTCATTGTTTCGAGGCTTAATGCTAACAGGCTGTCAAGCTGTCCGCAGACCCTCAGGGGTGCATAGCCTTTGCTTTCACGTTTTTTATTTATTTTGTCTACCAGTATTCTGCTCAGCTCATTTGCACCGTCCTCGGAAAAATATGACGGCTCAGGCTCGGCTGGAGCTGTATTTTCCTCCTGCTGAGCTTCATTTGGCTGATAGTCATTTTGTTCTTCGGGCTGAGTTTCTTCAGGCAGGGTTGTTGTAGTGGTAGTAGTGCCTGCCGTGCCTGTGGAAGCCTGCCTAATACCGCCTGAAATTTTGTCTATCTCATCAGCCGTTGGTGCAGGTGCGGTGGTGGTAGTAGGTACAGTTGTTGTGGCGGCAGTCGTTGTCTGCGGCATGGTCGTTACAGTGTCAGAAGTTGTCACAGCTTTTGCAGGCTCAGGTGTTTTAGTTTCTACGGCATTGTTTTTCTTGCTGACAACGGCAAACACTGACGATGCGGCTATGATAGCGACTGCAACACAAACCATAGGTATGGCTCTTTTGCGTGACGTGTTTACCTTTATAAGTATTTCTTTACGCTCGTTGACGATGGACATACAGGCAAAGCAGAAAGTAGAATCATCGTGAAGCTCGCTGCCACAGTGAGGACAAGTTCTCATTTTTTACGCTCCCTTGATTTGGTTATTTTAATTCTATCACATTTTTTGTAAATTGTAAACAGTGCATAGAGAAATATCATGGACAAAATAATTGTTAAAATAAAAAAATATTTTTCGAAAACGTTTAACTAAGCTGACAGCTTAACAAATTTGATTTTTAATGTGCTATAATGAATACAACGATAATTAGTTACAGTTAAAATACAAAATAAAATAAGGCTAGGGAGGAAAAATTATGAACAGTAAGAAGATAGTAGCATTGCTTCTGTGTTTGGGATTGAGTTTTCAATCCACTGCATTGAGTGGTGTGTTGTATGACGAAAATGCTGTGGTGAAAGCTTCGGCTGAAGAAAGCGGCAAAACGGCTGATGCAGAGAGCTATAGCGGTACTGAGCAGTCAGAAAACAAGGCACAGCAGCCAGAAAGCAGTGCAGACAAGGCTGACAAAACTCAGCACGCTTATGACCCTATCTCGGATATGGAGGCTGAACAGGAATATCGTGACAGCACGGAGATAACTCCTGGCAAAGTGCTGTTCTCGGTGCTTTCTTATCATGCAGAGGGTGAAGAATCGGCTTATCTTGATGATGACAGCGATATCTGCGCCGAGTATGATCTGAAAGACGTTGAGTTTATTCTTGAAACAAAGGCAGAAAACACTGCCGAAAAGGACGGCATGACCCCTTATAAGACGTTCTATGAAGCGACCACCTCGGAGGACGTTTGGGCAACTGTGGACAAGCTGTCGGACAATGAAAACATTCTGTCGGCTGAGCCTGACTTTGTGTGGGAAAAGACAGACACAACAACTGTGGCGGCAACCGATGAGGAAATAAACGCTGAAACTCATTTTCCTTGCATGGACGTAACAGGCGTATGGAAAGATTGTTTTGATCCTGCTAAAAAGGAAGCCCCCGGCAAAGGTACTGTTGTGGCTGTTATCGACACGGGCGTTGACTATACCCATAAAGACCTTGCAGACAACATTTGGGTGAATGAGGGCGAAATACCCGGCAACGGCATTGATGATGACGGCAATGGCTATGTTGATGATGTTATTGGCGTAATGGCAACTGACAATAATAAGAGCCTTGCCTATTTCTCAAACTGGGATTTTAAAGAGGGTTCGGGTTGTGAATACGAAATGGCAGCGCCAGGTGTTGGTATATATAGCACATTGCCAGGAAACAGATATGCTTGTTGGAGCGGTACGTCAATGGCAACACCAAATGTTGCGGCGGCAGCGGCGATACTCAGAAGCAAGTATACAGATAAATCAAAGTATAGTTCGAGATATATAATGGGTCAGCTTTGCAGTGCCACTACAAGCAGAGCATATGGATTTCGTAGTTATCCTGAACTTAATATCCGTGACAGCTTAACAAGACAAGCACATCCTAATCTGACACTTGATGAAGTCTACACTCTTGATTATCAAGATGTTTCATCTGCAAATAATGGAGACGGCATTGCACAGCCAGGTGAAACTATTGATATGGGTATTGCAGTATGGAACAGGTGGGGTGCGGCAACTGATGTTACTGTAGAAGTTGACGCAATCTCAGACGGCGGCGTGGCAAACAAATACGTTGAGTTCATAAATGATGAAGTCAAACTGTCAGATGTGGGTACGTTTGCTTCTGTAAATAATGGCTTTACATATACAGATGAAAAACTCACAGGCATATCAAACCCTATCCGTTTTAAGATAAAAGAGGGTACGCCTAATGATATTCAGATAACTTTTAATATTTCTATAACTGCAAAGAACGGTCTTGATGAACGTGACGGCAATTTGTATAGCTCATCTGCAAGCTATACCTTGACTGTTCAAAATGGCGTTGCACTCAGCGGAATAATCAATGAGGATATGACCCTTACAAACGATAAGCTTTGGATAGTTGAAAACAATGTGCTTATCCCTGAGGGCGTAACAGTAACAGTTGAGCCTGGCACAAGGATACAGTTCTGGTCTGCTGACCCTAATAATAAGTATGGTGCAAATGCCAACGTTTATTTGCAGGTAGAGGGCAGATTTATTGCCGAGGGTACAGAAGAACAGCCTATTGAGATGTATCCAGGCAAAGGTTTTGAAGATAAGGCAGTGACAATTACCGGAACGGGTTCTTATATTGATTTCAAAGATAGTGGGCTGGTTGATGATGATTATGATAAGAAATATGCGTCATTAAAATATGTTAATATATATAATGCGACTTATTATGCTAGTGATCCGTATTCTTTGAGTGCAGGTAAGCCTTTTAATGTTACTATAATAGATCATTGTAATTTTACATATAGCTATTCATTTAGATATGGAGTGCTTTTTGCCAAAAGTATTGCGAACTCTCATTTCTCTAATATGAGTATGAGCTTTCAAGCCTCTTGCGGTATATGTGTTAATGACATTACAACTACTCTTTTTGATAATTATGACAATCAGACAGTATATCCCTATAATCGTTTTAAAAATAATGTAGCACTTAATTATCACGGTGAGAAAAGTAATGAATCATCAATAATAGTTGGGTCATATTACGATAGCTATAACCCCATGTTTGCAAACAATGCCATTCTTAATTCGTTTTATCTTAATGCTTATGATAATATAAGAGCGATCGGTTCCTTTGATGTTTCAAAAGATTTTAACGGCCGCACCACCTATGACATCTCTGGCAACTATTGGGGCACAACGAACCCTGACCTTGTAAAGGTGCAGTGCCTTGACGCCGATTGGGACGTTTCAAGAAATGACCTTATCCAAGAGCCTTATCTTACACTTGATGACGATATGTCAGATATCTATCCGTTTGTCACAGAAGCTTATCTCACTGATAAGGACGGCAACAGGATAGACAAAGTCAGCGGCGCACAGACAGTTAAAATGCACGTTAAGTTCAATCGTGATATGGCTTCTGATATTCAGCCTATGGTGACATACGGCGGAAGCGAGCCTTATACTGATTTCGCAGTATCGGGCGATTGGGCGAACGCCCGTGAATGGGTGGGCGAGTTCAAGATAGACCCTTATATCGACCTTGGCACTATGTATATCCGTGTAAAGGGTGCGGCTGCCGCTGATGATAAGTGGCTGGTAACAGGAAACGATTGGGGCAGATTTAAGTTTGAGATAACAAACAGCTCGGCACAGTCTATGTCACTCACAGGCGAGGGTCAGTTTGGCAAGAATGCTCTTAGCTGGATGCAGGACGATTATGACACCCTTGCAGGCTACAATATTTACAGAGCGACAAGCTATGATGCTAACAAAAAACCTGAGGAGCAGAAGTTCACAAGAGTGAACAAGTCTGTTCTTAATGCGGACGAGCTTTCGTTCATTGACGAGAACGTTAAGGCAGGTACAGATTATTACTATTATTTCACAGTGGTGGACACTGACCTTAACGAGTCAAAGGCCTCAAACGTTGTAAGCTGTTGCCCGCTAGAGGGTGAGCCTCCTGTTATTGTACACACGCCTGTTGAAACTTTGACGCCAGACAAGGCTATAGCTATAACGGCTGATATTACGGATAATGTAAAGGTTGCGGGAGCAACGCTTTACTACAAAAATAAGTCTGCCGACAGTTGGAAGTCTGTTGATATGAGAAATACCACAGGCTCGGTTTACAAGGCAACGATTGCGGCTTATGAGGTCACAGACGAGGAGATACTCTACTATATCACTGCTACAGACGGCGCAAATGTAGGCTACTGCGGCACGGCTGACGAGCCTAACGTTATAGTACCGCACTACGTCACAGGAATAGAGATAGTTTCAAAGCCTGACAAACTGAACTATGACCTTAAACAGGAACTTGACAGTACGGGCATGGTGGTAAAGGCTGTTTACAATGACGGCACAAGGACTGCTGTTTCAGATTATACTCTCCAGGGCTTTGACAGCAAGACAGAGGGCGAAAAAACTGTAACTGTAGCTTACAATGGCTTTACGGCAGAGTTCACAGTGACAGTAAAGCACACACATGAGTATTATTCCGAGATAACAAAACAGCCGACTTGTTCGGAAAAGGGTGAGAGGACTTATAAATGCGATATCTGCGGTGATATTTATACCGAAGATATTGCAAAGACAGAGCATGATTATGAAGACACTGTAGTAAAACCTACCTGCACAGAGCGTGGATACACAGAGCATATATGCAAGGTCTGCGCTGACAGCTATAAAGATGATTATACCCCTGCGTTGGGTCATGATTACATTTCACAGATAACAAAGCAGGTGGCCTGCGAAACAGACGGAGAAAAAACATTTACCTGCACACGCTGTGGGGATACATATACAGAAGCAATCCCAGCAACAGGTCACAATGACATTGTAACAGTAGTCGAGCCAACTTGTACAGCAGACGGCTATACAGAGCATAAGTGCAAGGATTGCGGCAGAGTAGTTCGATCTGACGTAACAAAGGCACTTGGACATGATTATGATTCAAAGATTACGACAAAGGCAAGTTGTACAGAGGACGGAGTTCTTACCTACATTTGTACAAGATGTGATGAGAGCTATACGGAAAAGATACCAGCAACGGGTCATAATTATAATGACGTAGTAACAGAGGCTTCTTGCGATAAGGGTGGCTATACGCTTCATACTTGCGCAAACTGCGGTGACAGTTACAAGGATAATTTCATAGCACCTACAGGACATAAATATACAAAGACAACAGTTAAACAGGCTTCATGCGAAACTGACGGAGTGAATGTTTACACTTGCGATACTTGCGGCGACAGCTATAGCGAGGTTATCAAAGCAAAGGGTCACGTTTATGCTTCTAAGGTAACAAAGAAAGCAAACTGTACAGACGACGGAGTTATCACATATACCTGTGCAAATTGCGGTGATAAGTACACAGAAGTGATAAAGGCAAAAGGTCACAACTATTCAGCAGAAGTAACAAAGAAAGCAACTTGCGATACAGACGGAGTAAAGACGTTCACTTGTGCAGATTGCGGAGATGTGTATACTGAAAAGCTGGAAGCTTTGGGTCATACATATGGCATTTCAGAGGTAGTAAAGCCGACCTGCGATAATGACGGCTATACAAAGTTTACTTGTTCTGTATGCGGTGACAGCTACAGCAAGGTGATCAATGCAACAGGTCATAAGTACAACGATAAGATAGTTTCGGCTTCTTGCGATAAGGGTGGCTATACGCTCCATACTTGCGAAAACTGTGGTGATATATACAAGGATAATTTCACTTCACCACTTGGTCATGACTATACGTCACAGACAGTAAAGCCAGCCTGCGAAACAGACGGAGAAAAAACGTTTACCTGCACACGCTGTGGGGATACATATACAGAGGTCATAAAGACCAAGGGACATGTTTACAAGAGAACAGTTGTAGCGGCAGACTGTGAAACAGACGGCTACACGCTTGTTGAGTGTATGGAGTGCCATGACAGCTTCAAGGAAGGTTACGTTGGGGCAAAGGGTCATACTATCGTTACAGACAAAGCTGTTGCGGCAACTTGCACCACCGCTGGCAAAACAGAGGGTTCACACTGTTCAGTATGCGGAAAGGTCATAAAGGCACAGACAGAAATAAAGGCCAAGGGTCACGTTGCAGGCGACTGGATAACAGACAAGGCTGCGGCTGTGGGCGTAAAAGGAAGAAAGCACAGAAGCTGCATGGTATGTGGGGCAGTTGTCGAGTCAGCTGATATCCCTGCACTTTCTCCAAAGAGCATTTCTTCTGCCTCTGTATCACTTTCGATTGCGACCTATTCTTTTGACGGCAAGTTTAAAACGCCGTCCGTGACTGTCAAGCTTGGCAGTACAGCACTTAGAAAGGGCATTGATTATGTTGTTTCATACAGAAATAATAAGAACGTGGGAAAAGCAACTGTTGTCATAACTGGAAAGGGCTTATATGCAGGAACTATAACAAGGACTTTCGTGATAAACCCTGCAAAGCAGGAGATACAGAAGCTTACAGCTAAGAGCAAGGGCTTCTATATCGACTATGCCGCAAAGGGTCATGCGACAGGATATGAGATACAGTATGCTACAAATTCTTCATTCAGCGGAGCAAAGAAAACGGTAATAACAAGCAATAAGACAGATAAAGTAACAGTTTCAAAGCTTAGCGGAAATAAAAAATACTATGTAAGAGTAAGAACCTATACCACAGTGAATGGCATAAAGTATTACGGTGCATGGTCTGCTGTAAAGACAGTTACAACAAAGAAATAGTGCAGAGTATCAGATTGCCGATGTCGGCTCTGGCGTTTTGCAGCCCACAGACAACAGCTCTGTGGGCTGCTTGTGTTAAAGGCATATTTGACATTTCGTCATTCATGTGATATAATCATAGTGTGAGCGAGCTATGCGATAGCGTAAACGTTCTAGGTTTATGAGGAAAGTCCGAGCATCATAGAGCAGGATAGCTGATAACGTCAGCCGAGGGTGACCTTAGAGCCAGTGCAACAGAAATATACCGCCAACTTTTGTTGGTAAGGGTGGAAAGGTGGGGTAAAAGCCCACCAGAATGGCGGAGACGTCATTGCTATGTAAACCTTATCCGATGCAACACCAATGGTAGCTTGCAAGTCAATGGCTGCTCGTCAGACTTGGGGCTATAGGTGGCTAGAGCTGTGCGGCGACGTACAGTCCAGATAGATTATCGCACTCGACAAAACTCGGCTTATCGGTTCGGTCACATTTGCTCCGTCAGTTAAACTTTTTTAAGCTTAACTACGGGGCTTGTTTTTTAATAA
>UMGZ01036374.1_pt1 | contig 20390 bp, 16 predicted proteins | sample 1965421 | NCBI WGS metagenome assembly UMGZ01 (sample SAMEA4836087, study PRJEB28245) | human gut metagenome | biome: gut microbiome; material: fecal sample | place: Denmark | collected 2008
GGATGCTAGATGCGATTCATTCTCAATTAGACCGCGGAGACTGGAGCTCCGCGGCCAGGTGAAATATCAAGGCTAATTGTGCCTATATTGTGTAAATTTCCACTAAAAACAGCATAAACTGCCAATTTTTAGACTGTAAACAACCGAATGTATGTGTTTGGTCCGGATTTTCCGGTTGCCGTCATAAAAATTGGCACTTGCTCAGACCTTCCTTAAAGATTCGGGATATTCCTCAATCCCGCAACTCACATTGTCTCGGTACGACATTTATCGACGTTTACTGTGCAAGCATCGGCCTAGAGCCCCGGTAATTCCAAGTGCCGCCAATATAATTTCCGTTTCCGTCTCTCTCAAAACTCCTTTGGCATCAAAGCCATATTGACGGAACATCAACCCTCTGTTTTCCCCACTCTCCGCTCTTTCATGCAGTCAGACCGTACCCCCGCTACCTCCGCCCTTGAACGAGAACAAATCTGCAGCGTCCTGCGCTATGCGAAGGAAGTCCACCAATGCATCAATAAGCGCAGCTTCAATATTGATGCGCGTTCGAGCGACTGCGAATGCCTTTACCTCGACAGCATTGACGATTCGCTTGAGGGCATTGATATCGGCGGTCCCGAAGACGACTTTATTCTGAAAGTCACCGCCCCCGTCATCCCCGCATTCCCGGAGCCCGCGCCGATTCTTATCGATTGGCTGGTCGGTGAAACGCAGAACGAGGACTGGACGCCGGACGACAGCCTGAGAGAGAGGATGCATCTTCCGATTTCCCGGTGCACGCCCCGCGACCTTTGGAAGGCTTCTGAAAGACTGGGACTGCCTGCAGATCTCCATGGGACTTACGCCCTCGTTTCTTTTGAAGATGATCTGGTTCGCGTGGATGAGTTCAGAACATGGTCGAGAAATAAGAAGACGACTCTGCCCAATGAGCTTCTCCGATGGGTGGACACAGAATCGAGGCAGCCTGTTGAGCAGCGCTACCTCCCGGTTGATGAACTGAACAGTGCGGAACGCAAGGCTTTTGAAAAGCGATTTGTTGAACTTTCGAAGGCTTCAGCCGCCAAGAGGCAGAAACACAGCACTGATTCGCAGCCGCTCCTTCTGCCCGGCAAAACGCCTGAAATCCTCTTCAGCGACGATCCTGCCCGGCAGCTTGCGTTGACGAAGTGGCTCGCCGAGCGGCAGGAATGGCTCAAGCAGACTCACGACGCCAACATCGTGATGGATCTCTACCTGAAGCTTTACGAGCTCAGGACCCGCCTGAGCGACTCCAATCTGCGCGATGAGATCGTCCTCGGAAACTACATCCTTCAAACTGCAGCCACGCTCGAAGCGGACATCAAGTATCCGCTTCTTTGCCGCACGCTCGTCTTTGAACTCGGCGCAAACGCCAAGAGCATTGAACTAAAAGCCGATCTTGCCGCACAGTCGCGGGTTCAAAACGAAGTCTTCACGGCGCTTCCTACAAAATTCTCTATTAATTTCAATGCTGTTCAAGATGTCGTCAAGGATCCGCAGATCAATGAAGCGGGGCTGGAATTCGCCACAACAGATCATTTCCAGGCGAGTTTTGAAGCGCTGGCCAATCGCCTTGCGCCGAAATCGGCCTGGTCAGAAGATAAGAATCACCTGCCCTTTAATCAGGGAATGCAGGTTGCAATTTATCCCCGCCCGGTCCTTCTCTATCGCAAAAGGCTCCTGGGCGTCGGTCAGGCGATCAGCAACATCATCGATGCGATTCATGACCAAGTCATCGACCCTCCTGCCGCGCTCAAGAGCCTCGTCTGCCCGTCTTCCCTGGATGAAAGCCTTTCGAGCAAGCCGCTTCCGGATCTCAATGAACGCATTGCACGCGCTGCCGGCGAAAGCCAGCAGATTCTGCTTACGGAAGCCGCCAATGAGGATCAGCTCCGAATTGCTCAGATGCTGAGCGAAGGCAAAAACGTCATCGTTCTCGGGCCTCCGGGCACGGGCAAAACCCACACCATCGCGAATCTGATGGGAGATCTGCTTGCAAAGGGCAAGCAGGTTCTCGTGACGAGCACGAAAACGCAGGCGCTCACCGTCCTGAGCGACAAGCTCAATAAGGAGATCCGGCCGCTTTGCCTCTCGTGGCTCGACCAGCCCGTCAAGAATTGCGAAAATGCCACGGCGTTTGCAGACCGCATTGAAAGCATCGAACCCGCGTACGAACGTCAGGAAATCGAAAAGATCAGGAAAAGGCGCTATGAGCTGCGCCAGAAAAGCGCAGCCCTGCGTCAGGCGGTTTTTCAATCGTTCCTTCCTGAGTCGGAAGAATATCTTTTCTGCGGAGAAAAGCTCACGCTGCAGCAAATTGCCGAGCGTCTTCAGAAGCTCGAGTACGCAAAAGACTTTGTTCCCGGCCCAGTTCTGACCGAAAACAATCCTGAGGGCGCCATGCCGCTCTCCCGGGACGATTTAGCGCAGCTTTCCTATTCTTCAACGCTCTGGAGCAATGAAGAACGCAACCTTCTTGAAGCCGGGCTTCCTGATCTTTCGCTTCTGCCGTCGCCCGAACTCATCAGAACCTGGCACGATAAGCGCACGCAGATTCAGCATGTGCTCAAGGATTCCAATGGCATCTGGTGCAGCGAAAAGCTGCAGCTCGACGGCCGCAAAATTCTTGTAATGGAGAGCGCCAGCATCCCTCGTCCATTTGAATGCCTGAGGGATGCCTCTGCTGCGCTTGCCGAAGCATGGAACAAGCTTGAGCTTTCAAAATTCCAGGATTTTCTGAATGACAAGCTCGTTCGAAGCGCTCTGATCGCAGGTCTTGACGGGAGCTCCCGCGGCGAACGGTTCAAGAATCTTTCCAATGAGCTGCGGGAAGCGGCAAAGGCTGAAGATGAGGCGCATCTTAAAATCGCCGACATCTCCTTCGCGCCGGAAGCGCTTCTGGATGACGCCGAATTCAAGGAAGCATTCGCGTGGCTCGGAGAAACTCACCCTGACGGCAAGATGAGCTTTCTCGAGAAGAACATCAGCCGTCGGCGCGAGCATGCAGTGCTCAGCAAGCTTTCCGTCAATGGGGAGCCCGTTTTCAGCACGCGCACTATGGAAGCTGTGGCGACAAAGCTCTCCTTGAAAGCCACTATCGATCAGCTTGCCTCGAAATGGAACCTGCTCGCAAAGCATGCCGGCAGCCCTCTTTTTGAAGAACTCGATGCGAGCGTCTTTGAATTAAGCCGCCGTTACGCAGAACCTCTTTATGAAGCGAGCTTCTGGAGTGCTTATTGCCTCAAGCCGTTCCTGAGTGAGCTAGATGCCGCAGAAGTCAATCTGGATGACTTCCTTCCCCGCAATGCCAACAACAAGACGGAAGAAGAGCATCTGAAGTGCATCCATGACTTCATCACGACCATCAGCCCCTACATGCTTCAGATGGCGGCTACGGCAGAGCTCTCAACAATCGAGGACCTGATCGCAGAAGAAGAAGCCGTCTGGCAAAAGTTTGCTGACTATCCGCTCATTAAGGATATTTGCGCCGGCATCCGGAACAATGCCGACAAGTATGAAAAGGCAGCTGCGGAATTAAAGCGTATCCGCACGGGCGACAATCTCGCCCGATTCGGCGCATGGCGCACTCTTCTGCAGAAGCTCGAAAGAATAGCTCCGGGCTGGGCCCAGCAATTCCGGGACGGCACGGCATCTGACGCGCACTCTTACGACGAATACGCTGCGAGCTTCATGTATCTCGCGCTCGACCACCTCTTTAACGAGCATTCGCCCAAAAAAGCAAAAGTTCTTTCAGAGCAGACGGAAGAGCTGTCCAGACAGATCCGGGAACTCACCGGAAAACTCGCTGCCAAGGAAGCCTGGACGCGTGCGGCTGAGCATGCAGAAGCAAACCCTGCTGATCTGAAGTTCCTCAAAATCGCCGCACAGAATTTTCGTCGGTATGGGAAAGGCACCGGGAAGAAAGCGCCCCTCTACATGCAGCTTGCCGTTCAGAATCTTGAGAAAGGCCGCACGGCAGTTCCGGCGTGGATCATTCCGATTCAGCAGGCGATCACGAGCTTCCGCCCGGGAAGCCTTTTTGATGTCGTCATCGTCGACGAGGCGAGTCAGGCCGACATCACATCCGTTGTACTGCTCGCCCTCGCCAAACAGATTGTCGTCGTGGGCGACAACAAGCAGGTGACGCCGATTAGGGTCGGCCTCAAGGACGGCATGCTCGACCGCATTCACAAGACCCTGCTCGCCGGACAGGTGCCGAATGCGGATCTCTACAGCTATGACCAGTCGCTCTACGACCTCGCCGATGTCGCCTTCAGCCACGTCATGCTCCATGAGCACTTCCGCTGCGTACCGGCAATCATCGGATACTGCAACGACCTTTCTTATGACGGACGCATCGAGCCTCTGCGTCCGGCAGACTCCACGAAGCTTCTGCCTCCTTTCGTTCTCCATCAGGTTCCCGGCTGGAAGGACGGCGACACCAATGAACCGGAAGGCGACGCCATTGCCCGCCTGATGAAGGCGTGCTTTGAACTTCCGGAGTACAAGGAAAAGACCTTCGGCGTCGTCGTCATGCGCACCAGCGGAGGCGGCGCTCAGGTAACGTCCATCACGAACAAGCTCCAGAAAGCCATCAGCTCCGAACAGCTTCTCAAGCACAAGGTCATCGTCGGCACAGCCCCCGACTTCCAGGGCGATGAACGAGACGTCATTTTCCTCTCGCTCGTGAACGTTCCTCAGAAGAACGGCTTCATCCGTCTGGAAAGCACTGAGAATGATCTCCAGAAAAAGCGCTTCAATGTTGCGGTCAGCCGCGCCCGCGATCAGGTATGGATCATCCACTCCTTCGACTGGAAGCTGCAGTCGCAGCCCGGTGACCTGCGCCACGACCTCTGCGCATATGCCGAGCGTTCGCTCAATATGGAGAGCGCCGAAAAACAGGCAAAACTGAACGCTGACCCAAATTCGCTCCACTTCGAAGCGCCTGTCGCCAAAGCGCTCCTTGAGCGCGGCTACCGCCTGAAGCAGCAATTCCCGGTCGGCAAGTACCGCATCGACATTGTGGTGGTCGGCAAGAACCGCAGCATAGCGCTCGAATGCGATGGCGAGCGCTGGCACTCCGATCCGGACGCCATCGAGAACGACATGGTCCGTCAGACTCAGCTCGAACGCTGCGGCTGGAGCTTCATCCGCCTGAGAGGTTCCGAATACTTCCGCGATCCGAAGGCAGCTATTGACCGCGTCTGCTCTGAGCTTTACGCGCATGACATCACCCCGATGGCGAATACGCGTGAGCAGCCCCAAACTGAGCTTCGGGACCGCGTGCTTCAACTCGCCGGCTACGCTGATGCAGCGAATATTGCGAACGGCGCACCTGCCGCGGAGAGCAATGACGAAGCAGCGATCACCGCGACTTCCGAAGAGAAAGAGCTTCCTCAGGAAAAAACTGCGCCTGAAGCATCGCACGTCCTCGTCCCAAAACTAGGACCAGCCGCCTCAGCGAAGACCTATGCCGAACCTTCGAACCTCTTCTCTGCAATAGAAGAAAACGAAGACGCTGAAAATGAGCCCGAAGAAACGGCCCCGGAAGATTCGTCCGAGGAAGAATCCGACGAGCACGACATCAATAAAGATTTGATAGAACTGCTCCATGCCGTTCAGCTGAACGGCTGGAGGATTCTGGCACGCAATCAAAAGATTTATGTTTACTCCAAGCGCAGATCCCTTCGTCCTTACGTTGAAGACCTCAACCGTCGCACCGACATCACGCTAACTTCGCTCGGTGGGGGGTTCTTCCGCCTGGATGACCCTCTGCCGTCAGAGTTTTCGCAGGACGTTTCCGCACGCTTCCAGGCTTCTATCCCGAGAAACTGGCCGTCGGGCATTGCCTTGCCTCCGGATATAGTCGGAGCACCCCAACCTATCGCGACCTCATCACGGCCCCCGGAGTCGGAAGAGCTAACTGCTCTCCGCGCAGAAGGCCTTGAATGGCTGAAGAAAGAGTGCGAGACGTGCGGGTGGTATTTCCATACCGACAAAACAGGAACCTATGTCTGTGCGGGACGGTCAGAGTTTCAGTCGGTTCACAGAGTCCTCAACTCCAAATACCGCCTCTTCTTTTACTACGTTGCTCGAACCAGTCCTGCGCTCGGCTATGTGAACGGCTGGAAGCTGAACACAACGAGCTGAAGAAGCCATTCCTCACGTCATTCCTGAATCAAACTCATCATGGAAAGCATCCGCAGCCTCCGCTACTTCATCACCGTCGCCGAGGAAGAAAGCTATACCCGGGCGGCAAAGCTCCTCGGAGTTGCTCAGCCGACGCTCTCGAAGCAACTGAAGGAGCTTGAGTCCGAGTTCGGTCATGCGCTTTTTGCGCGCACGACCCGAAGCGTTTCGCTCACGCCCCGGGGAGAGCGCCTTTACGAGCGCGCCAAAAACATCGTGGCGCTCTACGATCAGGCGCGGCGGGAAGCCGCGGCAGAGGAAGGACTCACGGGCGACATCCGCATCACCGCCGCGGAAACCCCGGCGCTTCGAGGTCTGATTCACGCCGTGGGGAAGCTGCAAGAGGAAGCCCCTCGCGTGCGCGTTCATTTTGTGAGCGCCGATGAGGAAGCCGCGCGCCACGATCTGCAGATCGGGCTCTCGGACTTCGTCGTTTTCGTCGGGAACGCCGACTCCACCCATTTTGCGCTGATGCCCCTTGCTCAGAACGCCCGCTGGGGGCTCCTCTCCCGCCGCGACGGCCCCTTTGCTTCGAAATCCGTAATTGACCCGAAGGATCTCCTCGGGCACCCCGTCATGATTTCAGAGCAATCCTGCCGCCGGAACGACCTCTCCGGATGGTTCGGGAGCGTCTGGAACGACGTGCGGATCGTCGGCTCCTATACGCTCCTCTTCAATGCTTCTCTCATGGCGCGCGAAGGCGTCGCGCACGTGCTGGCGATCGACGGCATCATCGCGGATTCGGACGCCTCCGCACTCAAATGGATTCCTCTCAGTCCGGCGGTTCACTCAAGCGTCTCCGCGGCCTGGAATCCCGCGAGACCGCTTTCGCCCGCGGCAAAGAAGCTCCTTGAATACTGGCGCGAAACCGAGAATCAGCTCCGCATCGTGAGCGGCTCCTGACTTCGTTTGTATATAGCTAAAAGCAATTTTTAATTATTATATATCGCTATTTGCTATTATTAATTAGCTTCTATAGACTGCTCCTTCATCAGGAAAGCGGAACTGGCCAGGCCGAATTCCTTCCCGGATTGGAATGAATTTTGAGGAGCAGCTCTCATGAAGGAAGCAAAAGCATCTCCCGTTATGGCGGGTGCCTGGGCCTGGGGAGCAGGCTTCGCGGGCGGCGACCAGGTTTTCGGCGCCGCACTCGATGCTGCGGCATTGAAGCCCGTCGTTGAAAAAGCGCTCGAACTCGGCATCCGCAGCTTTGATACTGCTGCCATCTACGGGAATGGCAGTTCGGAAGCCATTCTCGGCGAACTTCTGAAGGGCATCCCACGCGAGAGCGTCGTCATCTCAACGAAGTTCACGCCGCAGATTGCGGCCAGCGTGGAAAAGCCCGTCGAAGCCATGCTTGAGGAGAGCCTCAAAAGGCTCGGCACCGACTACATCGATCTCTACTGGATTCACAACTCTGCGGACGTCGAGTGATGGACGCCTCAGGTCGTTCCGCTTCTCAAGGAAGGCCGCATCCGGGCGATCGGCGTCTCCAACCACACGCTCGCTCAGGTGAAGCGCGTGATAGAGATCCTCGGCGAAGCAGGCTGCCGCCTCTCGGCCATCCAGAACCACCTGAGCCTCATGCACCGCGCCTCGCTCGATAGCGGCCTCGTCGACTTCTGCCGCACCAACGGCATCGACTTCTATTCCTACATGGTCCTTGAACAGGGGGCGCTCACGGGAAGATTCGACGAAGCGCATCCGATGCCCTCTGGAAGCGGCCGCGGCGCCTTCTACAACAGCCGCAGGGGAGAAATCGCTCCGCTCATGGCGGCAATCCGAACCGTAGCTCAAAAGCACGGCGCCGCGCCCTCGCAGATTGCCTCCCGATGGGCGATCGAAAAAGGCACGATCCCGATTCTCGGGGTTACCAAAGTGCTCCAGGTTGAAGAGGCGGCCGGACTCGCTGCGCTGAAGCTTGACGCCGAAGACATGGCTCAGCTCGATCATGCCGCCGCCGATATGAAGCTCAAGACCTTTCGCGAATGGGAGTCCCCCGAGGACTGACGGGCTCTCAAAACTAGTTTTATCGAATGAGGAACACCATGAAAACCGTATTGATTGTCAATGCCGGCATCCGCGCCCAGGGGAAGAGCGGGAAGCTCAACGAAGAAATGACTCGGCTTGCCCGCGAGGCCTTTGAAGCGGCCGGTGTGAAGACGCTCCTCACGGACCTCAACAACGAGTGGACGCTTGAAGAGGAAATTGAAAAAATCCTGGCTGCCGACCTGATTCTGGTGCAGACGCCGATCTGGGCGATGTCGACGCCCAGGCACTACACCCGCTGGCAGGACGAAGTGCTCACGCACCCGAAGATCTGCGGCACGGACGGCAGAACGCGCACGGACCCGGATAAGAAGTATGGCTCAGGAGGGTTTCTCACCTCGAAGCACTACTGGCTGAGCACGACATGGAATGCGCCCAAAAAGGCGCTCGACGAACCGGGCGAATTTTTTGACGCACGAGGGATTGAAGAAGTGCTTCTTCCGCTGCACAAGCAGTTTGCCTACATGGGCATGAAGCCGTTCCTGCCGACCTTTGCCGTGCGCGACGTCTACAAGAACCCGACCGTGGAAGCGGATCTTCTTCGCTGGCAAGCAACCCTGAAGGAAGCCGTGAAGAAGCTCGCCTGAAGCAGAACGCGCTGCGATTGACGACGGGAAGGCTGCTCTTTTCCCCGATAGACGGCCTTCCCGGTCATTCAGAGCGTCCCGCACTGGGAACCCTGCTTCCTTTTCCATCAGAAGTTCCAAACGGAGAGGTATGAATGAAATCAAGAGTATGATCTTTAAAAAATCAAGACCATACTCTTGATTTCATAAATCTCTGTAAATATCAAGAATTTACAATATCACGTTCCAGAAGCTTCCTGGCACGAAGATGCGATGGCACTGCTGGGGAGCCGAAACATGACGGCATGATGCGCTCCAAACCGCATCTCCTCCAACAGAAAAAGAGAGGGCCGCTCCGGGGACTCCCTAAAGCGGCCTTCTCTTTTGCGTCTTTCTCCTGCTGGAAGCTTCAATCGCGCTCGTCGAGCCACGCCTGAAGAATCGCTTCGAGAATCCGCTCGTTCGACTTCTCAGGATCATCCCCGAAGTCGGGAAGCTTCACGATCAGGTCGTGGAGCTTCACGAAGGAAAGCGTCAGAGGATCGAGCTCGGGGTACGCGTCCGCGAGCTCTTCACCGATCATCTGAGCATCAGACCACCTGAGCATCTCGGTTATTCCCGTTCGCCAACGACGTTGCGGTTGTACTTCGGGATCTCGATCGTGATGTCCTCGTCGCCCATCTTGGCCTGGCACGAGAGGCGCGATTCCTGGCAGGCGCCCCAGGCGGTGTCAAGATGATCGAGCTCGTTGTCGGAAGGCTCGGAGAGGGAGTCGTAGCCCTTGCGCACGATCACGTGGCAGGTGGCGCAGGCGCAGTTGAATTCGCAGGCGTGCGGAATCTTGACGCCGTTGGCGAGAAGCGCCTTCGCGACGGTTTCGCCCTTCTGGGCTTCAAAGGTAACGCCCTGCGGGCAGAGTTCCTCATGCGGGAGAACGGTAATCTTCGGCATTATTGTTTTCCTAGAGTAGTGGGGGTCAGCCTCGGCCATGGGAATGTCGGGAGGCGCAACCTAAAGATTGAAATGAATTATTTGGATTCCGGGTCGATCGAGAACATATCGTCGTTGACGGACTTCCCGGCGAGCGCCGCGCGAATCGAGCGGTCCATGCGGCGTTCGGCAAAGGTTTCCGTGCCCTTCGAAAGAGCATCTGCAGCGGCGTGAATCGCGTCGGCGTCGGTGCCCGTCACAAGAGCGGCGAGCGTGTCGCCGAGGGTCTCAATTTCAGCGCGCTCCTTTCCTGACAAAAGGTCGCCGTCGGCTGTAAGGGCGCTCCGGGTGCTTTCAAGGAGGCGCCTTGCCTCAACCTGCTCTTCGCGGAGCTTCCTCGCGGCCATATCGGATTCAGCGGAGGAATTCCCTTCCTTCAGCATCCGCACGATATCGTCGTCGGAAAGCCCGTAGGAAGGCTTCACGACAACGCTCGCCTCAACGCCCGTCGTCATCTCGCGGGCGGAAACGGAGAGGAGTCCGTCGGCGTCGATCTGGAAGGTGACGCGAATGCGGGCGGCGCCCGCCGCCATCGGCGGGATGCCCCTGAGCTCAAAGCGCGCGAGCGACCGGCAGGCATCCACCACCTCGCGCTCGCCCTGAACGACACGAATCGCCATGGCGGTCTGGCCGTCGCGGAAGGTCGTGAAGTCCTGAGCGCGCGCCGTCGGAATGGCGCTGTTTCGCGGAATCACCTTTTCGACGAGCCCGCCCATGGTCTCAAGACCAAGCGACAAAGGCGTCACGTCAAGCAGAAGCCAGTCGTCGTCGGCCGTGGTGTTGCCGGCTAATTTATTCGCCTGCATGGCGGCGCCGACCGCAACGACGCAGTCGGGGTCGATGCCGGTCAGGGGCTCGAACCCGAAGTATTCCTTCACTTCGCGGCGAACAGAGGGCATGCGGGTCGAGCCGCCCACAAGGACGACGCCCTTGACTTCCGACTTTGAGAGCTTTGCGTCGGCAAGCACGCGCGTCACGGCCTCGATCGTTTCATCGACGAGCGCCTTCGTCATCCGGTCGAACGCTTCGCGCGTGAGCGTGGTCGAGAATTCGCGGCCCGAGGAAAGTGTAAAGCGCACGTCGACGGAATCCGCGTCCGTGAGCGATTCCTTCGCGCGCTTCGCGCTGTCGAGCATCTGACGACGGTCTTCGGGCGAAAGTTCCGTTTCGCTTCCGATCTCCGCCGCAAAGGCGTCGTAGACCGCGTGGTCGAAGTCGTCGCCCCCGAGGGCAGCGTTGCCGCCCGTCGCGAGGACTTCAAAGACGCCGCACGAGAGCTTGAGGAGCGACACGTCGAAGGTGCCGCCTCCCAGGTCATAGACGAGGTAGATGCCTTCGGCCTCGTTGTCGAGCCCGTAAGCGAGAGCTGCGGCAGTGGGTTCCGAGAGAAGGCGCAGGACCGTGAGGTCGGCGAGCCTTGCCGCATCCTTCGTCGCCTGGCGCTGCGCGTCGTCGAAGTAGGCGGGCACCGTCACGACGGCGCCGGTAAGTTCGCCTCCGAGGCGCTCCTCGGCGCGGGCCTTGAGGGCCTTCAGAACCTCGGCGCTCACCTCAACCGGAGACTTCATCCCGGCAGCGGTGCGGATGGCGACCCCGCCCGGCGCATCATCGATCTCATAGGGAAGCGACGGAAGGTTCTTCAGATCCGCACGGCTTCTGCCGATCAAGCGCTTAGCGGAATAAATCGTGTTCTGAGGATCCTTTTCCGCGGATTCGAGGGCCTTCCATCCCGTCTCCACCGTCCCGTCGGGAAGGTAGCGCACGACGGAAGGGAGAAGCCGCCGGCCTTCTTCATCAGCGAGCACTTCGGGAGAAGCGGAAATCACGGTGGCGACAAGCGAATTCGTCGTTCCGAGGTCGATCCCGACGGCAAGGCGATGCTCATGGGGAGCGGCAGAAAGTCCGGGTTCGGCGATCTGAAAGAGTGCCATGATGAAATCTTTGGTTAAGAAAAGGAAAATCCGAAAAGTAGGGGCGTGGGCTTCAAAGCATGGGCGAGGACTTTGCGCTCGTCTGCTCGAGGAAGCGCCCGATGAACATGAGCCTGCGCGTGAGGTCGACCGCCTTCGTCCAGTCCTTCTCAGAGTCGATGGCGGACTCGAGCTTCGACTCGCATTCGGCGAACCTCGCCCGCGCTTTGTCGCGGACGGCTTCGCGGGCGCTCTCGTCCTTCGCGTCGTCAAGATCCTCGCGCCAGGACATCTGCTCCATCAGGAAGTCGGCAGGCATCCGGGTGTTCGTTTCGGCGTCGACCGGGTGGCCTGCGGCTTCGCAAAGAAGCGCCGCACGCTTCACCGGGTCCTTCAAAACATCAAAGAACTCGTTGATGCGGGCGCTCCACTGTTCGGCAACGCGGCGCTCGGCGGCCGGGCGCCCGGCAAAGCGGTCCGGGTGCACCTTCAGAATGGCACGTTCGTGCGCTTTTTCGAGCGCTTCGAGATCAATCGCGAACTTTTCAGGGAGCCCGAAAAGCTCAAAAGCGGAAAGCATAGCCATCGCGGTAAAACTACCCTGGGAAAAAATCAGACGTGGAACGACTCGCCGCAGCCGCAGCGGCTCTTCTCGTGAGGGTTCTTGAAGCGGAACCCTTCCTGAAGACCCTCGCGGGTGTAGTCGAGCTCGGTGCCGTCGATGTAGGGAAGACTCTTCTCGTCGATGATCACCTTGACGCCGTGGCTTTCCCAGATCTGGTCGTCGGGCTCGGTCGAGTCGGCGAATTCAAGCTTGTAGGCCATGCCGGAGCATCCGGAGGTCTTCACACCCACGCGCAGGCCGATGCCCTTGCCGCGGCGGTCGATGTACTTCTGAACGTGCTTTGCAGCCGCTTCGGTAAGCGTAACAGCCATTTTCCTTACGCCTCCTTCTTCGCTTCGTGCTTCGAGCGGTAGTCGGCAATCGCCGCCTTCACCGCGTCTTCGGCGAGGATGGAGCAGTGAATCTTGACGGGCGGGAGGGCGAGCTCGTCGGCAATTTCGGCGTTGCTGATCTTGCCGGCTTCGTCGAGGGTCTTGCCCTTCACCCACTCGGAAACGAGCGAGGAAGAGGCGATCGCGGAGCCGCAGCCGTAGGTCTTGAACTTCGCGTCTTCAATGACGCCCTTGTCGTTCACCTTGATCTGCAGGCGCATCACGTCGCCGCAGGCGGGAGCGCCCACCATGCCGGTGCCGACGTCGGCCGCATCCTTGTCGAGCGTGCCCACGTTGCGGGGGTGTTCGTAGTGGTCAAGCAGTTTTTCGCTGTAGGCCATTTTTTGTCTCCAGATTCCTTTCCGGGGCGGGACGTATAGACGTCGCCCCGGAACGCACTTCAAATTCTTGGTTGGGTTCTTCCTGAACTCAGTGGTTCGCCCACTTGATCGACTTGAGGTCAACGCCCTGCTGATGCATTTCCCAGAGGGGCGAGAGCGCGCGGAGCTTCTTCACGGCTTCCGTGAGAACCTTGACGGCGTAGTCGATTTCTTCCTCAGTGGTGAAGCGCCCGAGCGTGAAGCGGATCGAGCTGTGCGCGAGCTCATCGTCGCGGCCGAGCGCACGAAGAACGTAGGAGGGTTCAAGCGACGCCGACGTGCAGGCAGAGCCCGAGGAAACCGCCAGGTCCTTCACCGCCATCATGAGGCTCTCGCCCTCGATGAAGGCAAAGCTCACGTTGAGGTTGAAGCAGACGCGGTGCTCCCAGTCGCCGTTCAGGTACACCTCGGGGATGTTCTTCTGAATGCCTTCCCAGAGGCGGTTCCTCAGGGCGCGCAGACGCGGCACCTCAACGGGCATTTCCTCGCGGGCGATGCGGTAGGCTTCGCCCATGCCGACGATCTGGTGCGTCGGGAGCGTGCCCGAGCGCATGCCGCGCTCGTGGCCGCCGCCGTGCATCTGGCACTCAATGCGAACGCGGGGCTTTCTTCTCACGTAGAGGGCGCCGATGCCCTTCGGGCCGTAGACCTTGTGCGCCGAGAGGCTCATCAGGTCAACGTGGAGCTTGTCGACGTTGAGGTCGATCTTGCCCGCGGCCTGCGTCGCGTCGCAGTGGAAGACGATGCCCTTTTCGCGGCAGAGCGCGCCGATGCGCTCGATGTCCTGGATGACGCCGATTTCATTGTTGACGGCCATCACGGAAATGAGGATCGTGTCGGGGCGAATGGCGGCAAGGAGGTCCTCCCACTTGATGAGGCCGTTTTCCTGCACGTCAAGGTAGGTCACCTCAAAGCCTTCGCTCTCGAGGTGGCGCATCGAATCGAGCACTGCCTTGTGTTCGGTCTTCACCGTAATGAGATGGCGGCCCTTGTCGCGGTAGAAGTGCGCGGCGCCCTTGATGGCGAGGTTGTCGGCTTCAGTCGCGCCGGACGTGAAGACGATCTCGCGCGGATCCGCGCTGATCAAGGCCGCAATGTTGGCGCGGGCCTCTTCAACGGCCTTCTCCGCTTCCCAGCCGTAGGAATGGCTGTGGGAGGCAGGGTTGCCGAAGTGAACGTTGAGGTAGGGCACCATCTTTTCCACAACGCGGGGATCGCACGGGGTCGTGGCGGAGTAGTCGAGGTAAACCGGAAGCTTCATTTTTAAAGGTTCCTGAAGATTGAAAGTTCTTGATTGACGGTTCTTGAGCGGGAGCTTCAGGCCGACGTGGTCGGTCCGTGCGCCTCTTTTTGCCTCACCGGAATCACTGCGGGTATCTGAGCCGAATGTCCGCTTCCCGGATGCTTTTCCGCTTCGGCCGCGAGGGACGCGAGCGAAATGCCGGCGAGGAAGCGTTCAATGACGCCGTTGAGGTCTTCCCAAAGATGGTGCGTGAGGCAGGAGGCGCCCCCAAGGCACGTGCCTTCCCCGCCGCACTGGGTGGTATCCATGTTTTCATCGACCGCGAGAATGATGCGGTCAATGGTGATTGACAGCGCGGGCTCGGCAAGCCGGTAGCCGCCGCCCGGTCCGCGGGTGCTTTCAACAAGCCCTGCGCGGCGCAGACGACAGAAAATCTGCTCGAGATAAGGAAGCGAGATCTTCTGACGTTCGGCCACCTGCGCGATCGGAATCGGCGAATCAGACTCTTCGGCCTGAATCGCCAGATCGAGCATGGCCGTAACGGCAAAACGCCCTTTCGTCGTGAGCTTCAAGTTCTCATCCTCCGATTATCCGGGGAAACCCGTAAAATCAATCCTGACTAAATCAGTCAATTTTGCGAACGGATTCTACTCTGCGAATCCTGACAAAACAAGTCAGGTAATGATTGTGAATCTTTCAGGCGCAACAAAAAGAAAACGGACGCCTGAGAGCATCAGACATCCGTTTGGTGTTTTCTGAGTTCCGGATCTTCCCGGCGATGCGGGAGGAAACCGCTGGACTACTTCTTCGCCGCAACCCTTTCGGCGCGCAGCTGCTTCGCGCGCTTCTCGAAGAATTCAATGAGTCCCTCGCAGGCGTCGGAGCAGTAGTCGAAGGCCTGCACGAAACCCTCGTTCACGCCGAAATAGGGATCGGGAACGATGGCTTCATCGAACTCATTGGCGTAGCGCATCATGAGCTGAATCTTGTGACGGAACTGCGCGGGCGAGCGCTGCTGGAGCTCCGTGAGCACTTCCCAGTCCATTGCAAGGATAAGGTCGTACTCCGCAAAATCCTCGGGCGTGATCTGACGGGCGCGGTGGTCTGCAAGCTGCACGTCGCGGCGGCGGCAGGTGAGCACGGCGCGCTGATCGCACGGATCGCCCACATGCTCGCCGGAGGTGCCTGCGCTCGATGCGGTCATGACGTCGTCGTAGCCCGCTTCCTTCACCTTCTTCTTGAAGATGGCTTCAGCCATGGGACTGCGGCACACGTTGCCGGTGCAGACGAAGAGAATTTTGATCAGCTGGTCATCCATCTTGAATATTCCGATCCTCGCGAGAATCCGGGGAGAAGCTCAACCTGAGGGAAAAGTGGATTTTGTCAGACCTATCCTACTGCAGGGTGTCTAATTTTCCTAGAGGCGAATACCCAAATCCCCGCGAATATTTCAAACCCTCTAAACCTTAGAAAGTCAGGGAGAGCGCGAAAGAAGACGCTTCTCAGGCATTGACGGACGCGCCGAAAGCGGACTTCCGGAGCGCCTTGATTTCCTCGCGCACCTTGGCTGCTTTTTCGAAATCAAGGTCGCGCGCATAGCCCATCATCTCGGCTTCGAGCTCCCTCAGGCGCTTCGCGAGCGCCTTTTCGTCGCCCGCGATCTCGATGTCGCGCACCGCTTCCTTCACTTCTTCCTGCACGTCGGGACCGCGGTAGACGCCGTCGATGATTTCGCGGATCTCCTTCTTGACGCCCCGCGGCGTAATGCCGTGCGCAAGATTGAAGGCCTCCTGCTTTTCGCGGCGGCGTTCCGTTTCGGTGATCGCAGCCTTCATCGAATCGGTCACCTTGTCGCCATAGAGAATCGCGCGGCCGTGAAGGTTTCTCGCGGCGCGCCCGATCGTCTGAATGAGGGAGCGGTAGCTTCTCAGGAACCCTTCCTTGTCGGCATCGAGAATCGCAATGAGCGAAACCTCCGGAATGTCGAGGCCCTCGCGAAGGAGGTTGATGCCGACCAACACATCGAACGTTCCCGCACGCAGATCCCGGATGATCTCGACGCGCTCGACCGTATCGATGTCGGAGTGGAGGTACCTCACGCGAACGCCCTGGTCGGAGAGAAAGTCCGTGAGATCCTCGGCCATCTTCTTCGTGAGGGTCGTGACGAGCACGCGCTCGCCCTTCTTCACGGTTTCCGTGATTTCGGAAAGGAGGTCGTCCACCTGGGTCACGGCAGGCCTCACTTCAACGGCCGGGTCAACGAGGCCCGTCGGGCGCACGACCTGCTCGACCACTTCGCCGCCGCTCTTTTCGAGCTCGTATTCCGCAGGAGTGGCCGACACAAAGATTGATCGGCGCATCTTGCGCTCGAACTCGTCGAACCTCAGAGGCCGGTTGTCGAGCGCCGAGGGGAGCCTGAAGCCGTAGCGCACGAGCGTTTCCTTTCGCGCGCGGTCGCCGCGATACATGCCCCCGAGCTGCCCCATCATGACGTGGCTTTCGTCAAAGAACATGAGCGTGTCGGCAGGAAGGTAGTCGATGAGGCAGGGCGGCGGCTCCCCGGGCGGAAGGCCCGTAAGGTGCCTCGAATAGTTTTCAATCCCCTTGCAGAACCCCACCTGGTCGAGCATCTCGAGGTCAAAGAGCGTGCGCTGCTCGAGGCGCTGCGCTTCAACGAGAAGATTCTGGCTGAGGAGCTCTTCCTTCCTTTCCTTCAATTCCGCCTTGATCGTCCCGATCGCGCGCTGAATGTCCTCGCGCGGCGTCACGTAGTGGCTCGCCGGATAGACGACGAAGCGCGGCACCTTCTGAATGGTCTTCCCTGTAATGGGATCAAAAAGGAGAATCGCATCCACCTCGTCGTCAAAGAGCTCGATGCGGACGGCGGTTTCCGCGTGTTCGGCCGGGAAGATGTCGATCGTGTCGCCCCGGACTCTGAAGGTCCCGCGCGTGAATTCCATGTCGGAGCGCCGGTACTGCATACGGACGATCTGCCCGATCAGATCGCGCTGGGACTTCCGATCGCCCGCACGCAGGATGAGGCGCATCTCGGTGTAGCTCTCGGGCGCGCCGATGCCGTAAATCGCCGAGACCGTCGCCACGATGATGGTGTCGCGCCGCTCGAGAATCGACTTCGTTGCCGCAAGCCGCATCTGTTCGATGTGTTCGTTCACCGCAGCATCCTTCTCGATGAAGAGATCCCGCGCAGGCACGTAGGCTTCCGGCTGATAGAAGTCGTAGTAGGAAACGAAGTATTCGACGGCGTTCTCAGGGAAGAAGTCGCGCATCTCGGAATAGGTCTGAGCGGCGAGCGTCTTGTTGGGCGCAAAGATGATTGCCGGCACCCCTTCGCGCGCAATCACATTCGCCATCGTGTAGGTCTTTCCCGATCCCGTCACCCCGAGGAGCGTCTGGTACATGAGCCCGTTCTCCACGCCCCTGCAGAGCGCCTCAATCGCCTGGGGCTGGTCGCCTGCCGGGGGAAAGGGTTCATGAAGGATGAAGGGAGAATTCGGATAGGTGACGATCTGCAAGGGAAGAGCCTCACAAAAAAAACAGACGGGAACCGGCTCATTCTACGAAAAGCTCCGGGCGCAGAGAAGCTCAAGGTGAAGACGAGAATCCTTAAATATCAACAATAAAATAATGAACCATCGTTTTGTTACATTTATTTACATTTAGAAATTTGGCAAAACAATAAAGCCCTCATATAATTCATCTTCTTGATTCCCCGATAGCTCAGTCGGTAGAGCGACGGACTGTTAATCCGCAGGTCGCTGGTTCGAACCCAGCTCGGGGAGCCAAGAAAAATTTGAAGTCGTCCGCAAGGGCGCAAAAGGATTCCCCGATAGCTCAGTCGGTAGAGCGACGGACTGTTAATCCGCAGGTCGCTGGTTCGAACCCAGCTCGGGGAGCCAAAGAATTTTTGAAGAAGGAGTACTGATTTCGATCAGCGCTCCTTTTTCTTTGCCTGCGGTCTGCCGGGACCTCCTCTCTTCTCAATGTTCTTAGTGAATGCGCCTTATTGCCAAGAAAGGCACTCACGCGACACAATTTCCGGCAATGCGCTTTCTGCGCGAGGCGGACGAGCCTCGTCTGCTTCAGAAAAAGATTGAAGAACATTGGACGCCCTGAGGAGGAACACCCAAATGCGCCACAGTCCCCGAGAACTCCGCACCGCTGCCTATGAGTGGCTCCTTGCCACCGGGAGCTCCGCTGAAGAAGCCGGCATCGTCACCGACCATCTCATCAACGCGAACCTCCGAGGGCACGACAGCCACGGCGTCGGCATGATCGCCCTCTACAGCGACCTCATCGCCGACGGAAGGCTCCATCCCAATACGCCCGCCAGGCTCCTTAAGGACGGCGGCTCCATCCTGCAGTTCTCCGGCGACCGCGGCTACGGCCAGCGCGTGGGTTATGAAGCGACGAAGGCGGCAATTGCCCGCGCGAAGGAAAACGGCATCTGCATGTACACGATCGCCAACACCTGTCACTTGGGGCGCATCGGCACCTATGGCGAACAGTGCGCGGATGCCGGCATGGTCTCGATTCACTTCGTTAACGTCACCCACTACATCCCGCTCGTCGCTCCCTGGGGCGGTTCAGACGCCCGCTTCGGCACCAACCCCTTCTGCTGTGCGATTCCGAAGACGGGAAAGAACCAGCGCTTCATTCTCGACTTCGCGACCTCGATCGTTGCGATGGGTAAGACCCGCGTTGCTTATCTGGCCAAGAAGCAGTTCCCGATCCCCGTCATGGTGGACAGCAAGGGGCAGCCCACCACGGATCCGAAAGTCATGTGGGAGGATCCGAAGGGCGCGCTGCTGCCGATGGGCCTCTATAAGGGCGCCGGCCTCTGCTTTGCCTGCGAACTCCTCGCGGGCCTTCTCTCCACGGGCGGAACGAACTCTCCGGAGCTCGTCGAGCGCGACGGCACGATCATGAACAACATGACGAGTTTCGTCATCAATCCGGAAGCACTCTGCGATCTTGCCTGGATGAAGCGCGAGATGGATTCGATGATTGAATACGTGAAGGCTTCGCCCGAAGCCGATCCGGTCGGGAACCCCATCCTCTGCCCGGGCGAAATCGAAATGCAGCGCACGAAGGACCGCACCGAAAACGGCGTCGAAATCTCCGAAGGCGAATGGGCGGCAATCCTCAGAACCTGCGCCAAGGCAGGCGTGAGCGAAACGGCGCTCAAGGCTTAACTTCAAAAGCAGCTCGCTACGCATCAGAGAGCCGAAGGCATTGCGCCTTCGGCTCTTTTTTTTCTGGCCTGAACCAAACGACGAAAAAGATCGGGTCGGGGGCCCCTTTGCAGGCCCCCTTCCACACCGCATGACTCTGTGATCGGGCCCTTTCGGACATGCCGTTCGGCATCCGGCGGTTTTCAAACATGAATGAAGGTTGCTATCTCATCTCCAGCAGAGAGTACAGCTTGTTACGTCGGAAGAAGTCGAGCGGGTATGCCTTGTGCATGGTTTGCGTCCCTGACATCATCCAGGCGCCTGCGCCGACACCGGCGGCTTTTCTGGCTTCAGCAATGGGCATCCCCAGCTTGATCAGGGCCGCCAATCGGCGTTTCGGCTTCTTCCATGCCCGCCACACCAGCTTCCGAAGGTGTCTCCGGATATGGCAGTCCAGCTTGTCGTATACCGATTTGCGAAGGTCAAGCTGGAAATAATTCCGTCACCCTCGCAGGATCATGTTGAGTCGCTTGATGGTCGCGAGAAGCGATGAGCCTCGCGCCCGAAAGAAGACAGCCTTCAGCTTCTTCTTCAGCCTGTCGATGCTTTTCGGGTGTGCGATTGGTTTCCGGCGCCAAAACGTGTAGCCGAGAAATTTCGCCCTTCCAGGGCGAAAGACGCCGCTCTTATCACGGTTAACCCGCAACTTGAGCGTCTCCTCGATGAATTTCGTTGCCGTTGCCAGCGCACGTTCGCCCGCGCGACGCGACTGCACATACAGGCCGACGTCGTCTGCGTAGCGGCAGAATCGAAATCCGCGCTTCTCCAAGAACTTGTCGAGTTCGTCAAGGACGATC
>UMGZ01049885.1_pt1 | contig 20366 bp, 16 predicted proteins | sample 1965421 | NCBI WGS metagenome assembly UMGZ01 (sample SAMEA4836087, study PRJEB28245) | human gut metagenome | biome: gut microbiome; material: fecal sample | place: Denmark | collected 2008
CCTCTACTTGATTATTACTTGAGGTGCAAGGTGTGACCCATACGGTCGCGCTTAGTCTTCAGGTAGCGCTCGTTGTACTTGTTGGGTATCACTTCGATGGGCACGTTCTCCACAATCTCGAGTCCGTACGACTCCAGTCCTACGCGCTTTGTGGGATTGTTGGTGAGCAGGCGCATCTTGTGTACGCCAAGGTGGCGCAGCATCTGTGCTCCGCAACCATAGTCGCGCTCGTCGGGCTTGAAGCCGAGGTGCACGTTGGCATCCACGGTGTCGTAACCTTCCTCCTGCAGCTTGTATGCCTCTATCTTGTTCATGAGTCCGATGCCGCGACCTTCCTGCTGCATATAAACCACTACGCCCTTGCCTTCCTTCTCGATCATCTGCATAGCTGCGTGGAGCTGCTGTCCGCAGTCGCAGCGCTTCGAGCCGAGGATGTCGCCTGTAGCGCATGAAGAGTGTACACGTACGAGCACGGGCTCGTCCTCACGCCACTCGCCCTTCACGAGTGCCATGTGCTCCAGTCCGTTGCTCTGCTGACGGAACGGCACGAGGCGGAAGTGTCCCCACTCCGTAGGCATATCTACCTCCTCGCCCACTTCGATTATCGATTCCTTCTTGAGGCGGTAAGCGATGAGGTCCTTGATGGTGATGATGCGCAAGCCCCACTCCTCTGCCATCTTCTGCAGGTCGGGCATACGTGCCATTGTGCCGTCTTCGTTCATTATCTCCATGAGTGCGCCTGCCGGATAGAGACCTGCCAGGCGGCAGAGGTCGATGGCAGCCTCGGTGTGTCCGCAGCGGCGGAGCACGCCGTTGTCCTGTGCGTAGAGCGGATTGATATGTCCAGGGCGACCGAAGGTCTGTGGTGTAGACGCTGGGTCGGCGAGCGCTTTGATGGTGGCAGCGCGATCGTGTGTTGACACGCCGGTGGTGCATCCCTCGAGTTTATCGATTGTAACGGTGAACGGTGTGCCAAGCATTGATGTGTTGTCGCTCACCTGATGTGGCAGGTCGAGCTCCTCACAACGCGAGAGGGTGATGGGGGCACAGAGCACGCCACGCGCGTTCTTCAACATAAAGTTCACCTTTTCAGGAGTTATCTTCTCGGCGGCGATGATGAGGTCGCCCTCATTCTCGCGGTCTTCGTCGTCAACCACGATTACGAACTGTCCGTCTTTAAAATCTTTTAGAGCATCTTCGATGCTGCTCAGTCTGAATTCTCCCATATTATTTATTTGTTGATGAGTGTTATTATTATTCGTTATCTTACTATTATTGTTTCTAAAATATAGCCATTAAGTATGTCGCTACCGATTGAGTATGGCGTTTATTCTGCCCATGATTATCTTGTTCTCGGTCTGCACCACCTTCAGGTCGCGCTGTAGACGCAAGCGATAGCGCCACATTCGCATGTAGAGCACGAAGCCGAGCGGTACGACGATGGCTGCCACAATGTTCAGCCACTTGCGTTCGAAGGGGCGTGTGTGGGCGCGCTCCGACATCACGGGGTACATGCTCAGGTGGTTGATGATGGTGCGGTCGCGCGAGTTGCTGAGGTCTTCTATTATCTGCTCCAACTGTGGCACAATGCGCTCCATCACGTTGTCGGGCTCGTACTTAAAGAACACTTTCACCCAACTTGGTGCACGTTTCAAACGATGCGTGTGCGAGTACCCGACTATCTCGTTGTTCATCTGCTGCAATTGTGCCAAGTCGTCAGCGTAGTGCGGATCGTTGATTACCACCTCCTTGCGATATATCGGGCGCTTGATGCGCAGACCGAAGAAGCGACGGAAGATGTCGGCGTACAAGTCGGCATTGAACACAACGGAGTCGTTGGTTGCTTTATATGTAAAGAACACCGCCATCGGCACGAGCACAGCGGGAGCAAGACTCTTGCCGAACCATATCGTCCACATACCGCTTCGCGCCATTCGATAGCCCGAGTTGTCGAGTATGTAGTAGAGGATGAAGACGAGCACCGAGATGAGCACCGGCAGGCCCAAACCGCCCTTGCGTATGATGGCTCCGAGCGGCGCACCGATAAAGAAAAAGATGAGACACGACAAGGCGAGCGTTATCTTTGCTACCCATTCTATCTCGTGCTGACGTATCAGACGGTCGCCATCGCTGGTGATGAGCGACTTAAACTCGAGGTCGCTCTTGCGCGAGCCTACTCGGTTCAGGGCACAACTTATAGCGGTGCGCTTCTGTTGCGACGTGAGGTGAGCGTATGCTGTATCGACGTTATAGGCTGAGGTCGTAGCAAGTTGTAGGGCGCGAAGCGAGTCGTTCTTCGTAACCGAAGCGAGTCGATAGAACGTGAGTCGATCGGCAGCGTAGTAGTTGTTGCCGATACTATCGTACACTTGTTTCAGCGAGTCCATATCGTGAACTATCTGCGTGAAACTCTTGCCACGTGCGTCGTTGGATATCGACGAACCATCGCTCACATTAAAGTCGGTATCAAAGTCGAGCACGATATGCTTCTGCACAAACGACTCGCGACGATAGGGCACCGAAGCGCTGCCAGCCAACTCCTGCGACTGCATATTTTCAAACCATTCGCCACTCCACAGCGTGAGCAGTAGGTGTTTCTTCTCGGCTGTCGACTGCAACATGCCCGAGTCGGCGAGTATTATCGCCTGGTCTTCGTACGACCCAGTCATGCGATAAATCATTATACCGTAAAGCTTACCCGTGTCCATATTCTTCTTCGACACGTAGAGGTTAGAGTTTGGTATGCCGTCGTAAAACACGCCTTCCGGTATTTCCAGTTCCGGACTCTTCTGCTTCATTGATATGAGCATCAAGGCGAGCTTGCGGTTGGCTTCCGGACCGATAGAGTTCTGAAAATAAATGGAGAGTACGCAGATAGCCACACTGATGGCTATGAGCGAACGAAACGCTTGCATGAGCGATATACCTGCAGCTTTTATAGCCGTCAGCTCTGAGCTTTCACCGAGATTTCCGAATGTTATAAGCGATGAAAGCAGAATGGCAAGCGGCATTGCTTGCGGCACAAGCATGAGTCCCATATGCCAAAAGAATTCGGCAAGCACGTCGACGGAGAGTCCCTTACCGATTAGCTCGTCGACATATTTCCACAGAAACTGCATCATCAGTACAAATTGACAGATGAAGAACGTTCCTATGAACAAAAGACCGAACTGCTTTGCAATGAAGATATCTAATTTCTTTATACGAAACATCGTGAGCGTTTTTACCTTATTATATATAGGTAGACTGTTCCACCAGTGCACTACATATAAGAGGTTAAGTATATGTATGCTTTTTTATGCTGCAAAATTAGCATAAATATTTCATATACTCCACGAAATTAAATGATTTTAGTATTTTTACACTGCCGAAGTAGCCCACTCCTACCCTACACGCCACACTTACGACGCAAACGCTCGAAGTTGCTCGTCCATATATCCTCGAGCCAGTCTTTATCGCCATCGTCTGTAAAATCGGTAACGCTGAGCATGTATCCACCCGTCAGACTACACTTCTCCATACGTATCTCTACATACGACCCGTCGGTTTCGTCGTCCCAACTCCAGCGTATGCGTCCGTATTTCTCAATCACGCTGACCGTTGCCATTCGTACTTCGTGGTGGCGGTGGGCATCGCCCCATGCGCAGGTGAGTTGGTCGCCATCGAGCGTCACGCTATCGGCTATCCACTTCTGCAAGCCCGAATCGGTACCGATAAGCTGCCAAATGATGTTCTTCGAGGTTGAGTTTAGGAGGTGTTCTACAGTGATTTTGTTTTTCTCCATAGTTGTTGTTTTAGTAGTTAAGCCATTAGGAAGGCCTGTATTTTTTGCAAAGATAGGGAAAAAGATAAAGAAAATGCACTTTATTGCGATTTTTTTTGCGAAAAGTTTTGGCGATTAACAAAAAAGCATTACCTTTGCACCCGCAATCAAGAACGATGGCGGGATAGCTCAGCTGGTTAGAGCGCATGATTCATAATCATGAGGTCCCCAGTTCAATCCTGGGTCCCGCTACAAAGAACGAGTTAAAGATTAGGTCTTTAACTCGTTTTTTTGTATATAAATCAATAAAAACATATTTAACACAACTTTTTCCGCATTTTTTCTACAATTTACACATTATATTATTGGTTTTTAGTACCTTTGCATTGATTTTGAAAAATTACACGCAAGACGGAATAACAAAGCCATATTGACGTTCGCACGTGTAACAACATCATACAACAACAAGGCAAAAAGGATAATCAACAATAATAAAAAGAAATCATGGCTGGAACAAAAAAAATCAAGACCGCGCTTATCTCCGTATTTCATAAGGATGGTCTCGACGAGCTCCTGAAGAAGCTCAACGAAGAAGGTGTTAAATTCCTCTCTACTGGTGGCACACAAGCATTCATCGAAAAGCTTGGCTACGAATGTCATTCGGTAGAAAGCGTAACATCTTACCCATCAATCCTCGGTGGACGTGTCAAGACTCTGCACCCACGCATCTTCGGTGGCATCCTCGCTCGCCGCGACAATGAAGGCGACCGCCAGCAGATGGCTGAATACGCCATCCCCGAAATCGACCTCGTCATCGTCGACCTCTACCCATTCGAGCAGACAGTAGCAAGCGGTGCTTCCGATGCCGACATCATCGAGAAGATAGACATAGGCGGCATCTCACTCATCCGTGCTGGTGCTAAAAACTTCAACGACGTGGTCATCGTTCCGAGCAAGGCTGAATACAAGCTTCTCCTCGACATCCTCAACACTAATGGTGCTGAGACCTCTCTTGAGGAGCGCAAGATGTTCGCTGAGCGTGCGTTCGGCGTAAGCAGCCATTACGACACAGCCATCCACGCTTGGTTTGCAAAGTAAACTCAAAACTCATAATTCAAAACTCAATAAATGGGATTTTTTTCATTCAGACAGGAAATTGCGATGGACCTCGGCACTGCCAACACCATCATCATCTGCGACGATAAGATCGTTGTTGATGAGCCGTCGGTAGTGGCACTCGACCGTCGCACAGACAAAATGATTGCTGTCGGCTCGAAGGCAAAGATGATGTATGAGAAGACTCACGACAACATCCGAACCATTCGCCCACTCCGCGATGGAGTCATCGCCGACTTCTCAGCATGTGAACAGATGATGCGCGGACTCATCAAGATGGTACACTCTGGCAGCCGACTCTTCACACCGTCACTGCGTATGGTTATCGGCGTACCTTCAGGTTCTACCGAAGTGGAGTTGCGCGCCGTGCGCGACAGTGCTGAGCACGCCGACGGACGCGACGTGTACCTCATCTTCGAGCCTATGGCAGCTGCTATCGGCATCGGCATCGACGTGGAAGCGCCAGAGGGCAACATGATTGTAGACATAGGTGGCGGCTCAACAGAGATTGCTGTAATCTCGCTCGGCGGCATCGTGTCGAACAACTCTATTCGCACTGCTGGCGATGACCTCACAGCCGACATTCAGGAGTATATGTCACGCCAGCACAACGTGAAGGTTTCGGAGCGTATGGCTGAGCGTATCAAGATACACGTCGGCTCGGCTCTCACTGAGCTTGGCGACGATGCACCGGAGGACTTCATCGTTCACGGACCGAACCGCATCACTGCGCTTCCTATGGAGGTGCCGGTATGCTATCAGGAGATAGCACACTGCCTCGACAAGACTGTCGCAAAGATCGAGAACGCTGTGCTCTCTGCTCTTGAGAACACACCGCCTGAACTCTATGCCGACATCGTAAAGAATGGTATCTATCTCAGTGGTGGCGGTGCCCTGCTGCGTGGTCTCGACAAGCGTTTGCAGGAGAAAATCAACATTCCGTTCCACATCGCCGAAGATCCGTTGCACAGCGTAGCAATCGGTGCGGGTGTGGCTCTGAAGAACATCGACCGCTTCTCATTCCTGATGAGATAGGATAAAAGTAAAAGAGTAAAAAAGCAAAAAAGTAAAAAGGTAAAAGAGTAAAACGCTCTTGACAGTAAATAACTTTTAAAGGTAAAAAGGTAAAAAAGTAAAAGAGTAAAAAGAGCAGGAAAGGTTATACGCCCTCTGCTTTTTACTTTTTTACTCTTTTACTTTTTTACTTTTCAATTATGCGCAACCTATTAGATTTCCTTTCACGCCACAACCACTGGTTCGTCTTCCTCTTGCTTGAGGTAGTGAGCCTCACACTGCTGTTCAAGTACAACAGCTATCAGGGCAGTGTGTGGTTTTCATCGGCTAATGCCGTAGCAGGCAAGATGTACGAATGGGACTCGTCCGTGAAGCAATACTTCGCCCTCACCGAAGTGAACCGCCAACTCACCGACCGCAACATATACCTCGAACGCGAAGTGGAGATGCTGCGCGAGCAGGTGAAGAAGTCAAACAACGACACTACCCTCGTCGAACGACTGCAACAGAACATCATGCGCGACTACGAGACCATACCGGCAAAGGTCGTCAGCTCGTCGCTCGACAAGGCTAACAACTTCATCACCATAGATAAAGGCAGTGCCGACGGCGTGCGCAAGGACATGGGCGTGGTGTGCGGACAGGGCATCGTGGGCATCGTCTATCTATGCAACGAACACTACTCGGTGGTTATCCCTGTGCTCAATGAGCAGTCGAACATCAGCTGCACCATACGCGGACGTGGCTACTTCGGCTACCTGCGCTGGCATGGTGGTTCGCCCGAAACGGCATACGTAGAGGACATACCACGCCATGCACACTTCCGACTGGGCGACTTCATCGTGACATCGGGCTACTCCTCGGTGTTTCCACCGGGCATCATCGTCGGACGCATCAAACATGTGTACAACTCCGAAAACGGACTCTCCTACCGTCTCAACATCGCTCTGTCGACCGACTTCTCACGTCTGCGCGACGTGAGCGTCATCAACGACCGCGAGATGGACAAGAAACTCGAATTACTGCGTGCTGCCGAAGACTCCATCAAGGCACGCCAATAAACATACAGAAGAAACAAATGAGCCTGAACTTCCTTAGAAACATAGTATTCATCATAGTGCTGCTGCTCGCACAGACGCTGCTACTCAACCATATCAGCGTCTTCGGATGCGCCACACCGCTACTCTATGTCTACTTCGCACTGACCGTGCAACGCGGCGAAGCGAAGTGGGCTACGCTGCTTTGGTGCTTCTTCATGGGTCTGTTGGTGGACATCTTCACCAACACACCAGGTGTAGCAGCTGCCTCAATGACGCTCGTGGGCTTCTTGCAACCCTACGTTGTCGAACTATTCGCGCCACGCGATAGTGCCGACGACCTCCGTCCGTCCCCCTTCACCTTCGGCTCAAGCAAATACACCAATTACACCATCATCCTCGTACTCATCTATTGCTTCACATTCTTCTCGCTCGAAGCCTTCAATCTGTACAACTGGGGACAATGGATTGCCTGCATCGTGGCAAGCACCATCATCACCGTCGTATTGATTTTGGTTATAGAGTTTTTCAGAAGTAAAAGATAGAGCACAGCAGAAACTGTAAGTAGAGAACATTATTAGTAGTAATCGGTAACATCAGTAGTAGGAAATGAGCAATTATAACCTTGAGAAACGGCGCTACGTAATCGCTTTTGTAGCAACGGCTATTGTCGTTGTCTACATCGTGCGTCTCTTCACGCTGCAGCTGCTTAGCGACGACTACAAGAAGAACGCCGACTCCAACGCCTTCCTCAAGAAAATCGAATACCCCTCGCGTGGTGCCATCTACGACCGCAACGGCAGACTGCTCGTGTACAACCAGCCGGCTTACGACATTATGGTCGTGATGAACGAAGCAAAGGGACGCATCGACACGCTTGAGTTTTGCCACGCGCTTGGCATCACGAAAGAGTTCTTCATAAAGCGCATGAACGACATTAAGGACTACTCGAAGAACCCTGGCTACTCGCGCTTCACGCAGCAGCTCTTTATGAGTCAGCTCCCTTCGGAGGAGTTCAGCTTCTTCCAAGAAAAGATATTCCGCTTCCCTGGTTTCTACGTGCAGCAGCGCAGCATACGCCAATACCAATCGAAGGTGGGCGCGCATATCCTCGGCGACGTGGCTGAGGTATCGCCCTACGACATTGAGGAGGATAGCTACTATCAGCCTGGCGACTACATCGGCAAACTCGGTGTGGAGAAGTCGTACGAGAAACAGTTGCGTGGCGAAAAAGGAGTGCAAATTCTGCTGCGCGACGCTCGCGGACGCATACAAGGCAAGTACATGGACGGCAAGTACGACCGCAAACCGATTGCCGGCAAAGACCTCACGCTCGCCATTGACGAGAAGCTACAAGCATTGGGCGAACGTCTCATGGAGGGCAAGATAGGCTCTATCGTGGCACTCGACCCTCGTACGGGCGAAGTGCTCTGCATGGTGTCGGCTCCGAGCTACGACCCACGTATCATGGTGGGACGTGCACGCGCTAAGAACCACCGCGCACTGGCTAAAGATGCGTGGAAACCACTGCTCAACCGCTCCATAATGGGTATGTATCCGCCTGGCTCCACGTTCAAGACATCGCAGGCTCTTACGTACATGACCGAAGGCATCATTACGCCAGGCACAGCATTCCCCTGCAACCACGGCTTCTACTATCGCGGTCTACACGTAGGCTGCCACTCACATGCCGCTCCTATCGCTCTTGTCGATGCCATCAGCACCTCGTGCAACTCCTACTTCTGTTGGGGACTTTACTACATGATTGGCAACCGCTCGAAATACAAGACTCCGTATAACGCCATGAACACGTGGCGCGACTATATGGTGTCGATGGGCTTCGGCTACAAGTTGGGCATCGACCTGCCTGGCGAGAAGCGTGGCATGATTCCGAACGCCGACTATTACGACCGCAACTATCGTGGCTCGTGGAACGGTCTGACTATCATCTCTATATCTATCGGACAGGGCGAGGTGACGCTCACTCCGCTACAGATAGCCAACCTCGGTGCCACCATCGCCAACCGCGGCTACTACTACCGACCACACGTGGTGCGCAAGGTGCAAGGCGAACCGCTCGACACCATGTACACCCACCGCCACTACACAATGGCATCACGCCGAGCCTACGATTACGTGGTAGCAGGTATGCGCTCCTCAGCCATAAAGGGTACGTGTAAAGCTCTCTCACGACTGCCGTTCGAGGCATGTGGCAAGACGGGTACGGCGCAGAACCACGGACGCGACCACTCCGTGTTCATGGGCTTCGCACCGATGAACAACCCGAAGATAGCTATCGCCGTGTACGTAGAGAACGGCGGATGGGGTGCCGACTTCGGTGTACCTATCGGCGGACTGATGATGGAACAGTATCTTACGGGCAAGCTATCGCCTGCTGCCGAGGCGCAAGCAGATGCCATGCAGGCACGACGCATTGGCTACGGTCCGAGATTCTCTCAAAAGTAAAAAAGTAAAAGAGTAAAAAAGTAAAAAGCTTAGGAAGGCTTAAAGAGGCTTAGGAAGGCTTAAAGAGGCTTAGGAAGGCTTATAAACTAAAAATAATGATAAACGACAAACCACAAAGCATTTGGTCGCAGGTCGACTGGCTGACCATTGGCCTGTACATAGCACTGATGCTCTTCGGATGGTTGAGCATCTGCGGTGCGAGCTACTCCTTCGGCGACAACGATCTGTTCTCGCTCGACACACGCTCTGGTATGCAGATCCTGTGGATTGGCACGAGCATCTGTCTCGGTTTTGTCATACTGATGATGGACTCGCGCTTCTTCGACACGTTCTCGTTCATCATCTACGGTGTGCTGCTCCTGCTGCTCTTTGCCACCATCTTCAACCCTCACGACATCAAGGGTTCCCACTCGTGGCTCGTCATCGGTCCGCTACGCTTGCAGCCTGCCGAGTTCGGCAAGTTTGCAACCGCACTTGCGCTCGCCAAGCTGATGAGCACCTACGGCTATAACATACAACGCTGGAAAGACTTTGCAGCGGCTTGCGCCGTGGTGCTCGTGCCCATGCTCTGCATCGTGGGTCAGCGTGAGACGGGCTCTGCACTCGTCTATCTCACATTCTTCCTCATGTTCTACCGCGAGGGAATGCCTGGCAGCATACTCTTCACGGGCGTAGCGATGGTGCTCTACTTCGTTGTTGGCATTAAGTACGAGGGCATTATGCTTTTCGACACACCTACATCGGTGGGCAAGTTCGTGGTACTGCTACTCGTACAACTGTTCGTAGCAGGCATGGTGTACAACTATGTGCACAACCGTAAGCACACCAATACAATCATCGGCTATAGTCTGGTGCTCACCACTATAGCCATTCTCTTCGACGTGTACGTCATTCCGTTCGACGTGACGTGGGTGCAGCTCGGTATGTGTCTTGCGCTGTTCCTCTATCTCCTCTACCACGGACTGCGTACGCGCCTTCCGCAATACTTCTTCATACTGGCGTTTGCCGTCGGTTCGGTGGTGTTTTTCTACTCTGCCGACTACGTGCTGAACAACGTGATGGAGCCTCATCAGCGTGTGCGCATCAACGTGTTGCTCGGACTCGACGAAGACCTTGCCGGTGCCGGCTACAACGTTCATCAGAGCGAGATAGCCATCGGCTCGGGCGGACTCAAAGGCAAAGGCTTCCTCAATGGCACACAGACCAAGCTGAAGTTCGTGCCCGAGCAAGACACCGACTTCATCTTCTGCACCGTAGGCGAGGAGGAGGGTTTCATCGGTTCGGCAGGCGTACTGCTGCTGTTCCTCGTCCTCATACTCCGACTGCTTGCGCTTGCCGAGCGACAACCCTTCGCCTTTGGGCGCATATACGGCTACTGTGTGGCATCGGTGTTCCTCTTCCACGTGTTCATCAACGTGGGCATGGTGTTAGGCTTAACGCCTGTCATCGGTATCCCGCTACCATTCTTCAGCTACGGTGGATCGTCGCTATGGGGATTCACCATCCTGCTTTTCATATTCCTCAGTATAGACGCAAAGCGCAATATGCTCAAGGCTTAAGTTACATTTTATTTATAAATATAATGTCAGTAGTATCATAAATAAAGCGATATGCAAATCATTAGTTGGATTTACATATCGCTATTTATTTAATACTTAGTGTTGGTTATTTTTGTAGGCTACGAAGCTTTGGATAATCTACACCCTCCTGAATAGTCCAGATCTTATCGAAGTCCCAACCCTGGAATGATGCTTGCTGCTTCATCTGCTTAGTGGTCAAAGCACCATCTTTCCAAGAAATCTTTGTTTTCTCAGAGTCGTAGTAACTGTTTGTATTATACACACCAATTGGATACACATCACCTGTACCAGATATCGTACCTGCGAAATAACAATTTTCAGCAGAATCTCCAATGCCATAAACCCTTGAAGAATACGAACCTTCAGTTTCCACGTTTGCGATGGAGTAGCAATTTTCAATAGAGCATGACCCATACCGATAACCCAATATACCTCCAACATAATCATCGGTTGCTATTACGTTACCTGAAGAAGCACATTGACTGATGTTTGAAACAACATAACCATTATTACTACTGTATCCAACAATACCTCCAACACATTGATATCCACTGATATCACCAGTTACCATACAGTTTTCAATATTTCCATAGGATAAGCTTCCGCAAATACCTCCAACACCACTTCCTCCAGTTATACCTTTCTTGCTTATGTTTACGAAAAGGTTTGATACACTTGCTCTTTTATTACCAGAGGAGCCTTGGATGTTTGCAAATAGTCCTACATTACTAATCGAACTTAAGCTTATCCAAAGACCCTTGATAGTGTGCTTTTTGCCATCGAACTTACCTGTAAAATCCTTAATTGGTGTCCAACCAGATGAGTTAGAATTAAGATAAGAAGAAAGGTCTATGTCTTTGCTAAGCTCGAAGCAAGCACTTGGAAAATTGCGCACTTCGTCGAGTTGGGTTGCTGTAGCTATTATATAAGGATCTGTTTCTGTGCCATTACCTGCTTCAAATTTAGGATTGTCAGATTTCTTCTGCTTAACCGAAACACTTGTTGAACCTTCAGTGTTCTCAAATTCGATAATGCCACTTCTTTCAGCATTTATATAATTGGGGGTTGCGGTCACATTGAAGCCTTTCGCCGTCGCTTGCACTTTACACCAGTCTGGGTATGACTTTACTGTAACATTTGTCGGGTTTACAAATGTTAGTTCTTTTGTCAGATCTTCATCAGCATCAAACTCTAAAGAACTTTCAGTAAACTTAGGGGCTAAAACAAAAGGAGCCTGACATTTTATGGTGTATCCAATAACACCGCCAGACGTTCCTGTAATCTCGCTTACAACATATAGTCGAGCATAACGATAAGAATAAGAATAATTATCATCATAATATCCGTTTTCCACTCTTCTTACAACATATCCATCACCAGGATTTACTGCAACAGAACGATTCCATCCATCTTGTGGTATAGCGGTAACATTTCCCAATCCTTTCATCTTACCCAATGAAACGAATGAGTAATTATAATCATATCCCACAAAATTATATGCACTATTGATCTGTATAGTACCAAAACCGTTTATATCGACCCTCTTATTCTCGTCATCTCCAATCATTATATTCAGAGTAACTGTTCCTGTAGGGTCTGGCAAAATCTTGTCAGGATTGATCACTACACCACCATTATCATTTTCTGCATCATCGTCTTTGCTACAAGACGAGAAGAAAAGCGCACCGAATGCGACACACAATAGAAATAAGTAATTGTTAAAGAATTTAGTCATAAATAAATAAAAAAAGCGTGTAACCGTCTGCAACTTGTTTTGTATCTGGTTACCGCCAAGTGACCTACTCTACAACAAGCACAAGACAGTTCACGCCTATGGGCATGAACCTTCCATCTGCTTGTTCTCGTAGAGTGAATATTGGCGGTATTCGATACAAAAGAACAAGAGCTAAAAGCTCAATATTTTAAAAGTTAAAGAACGGAAACACAGAGTTTGATAATACAAGGAATTAATCCTCAGTTGTTAAATCTCTGTTGTGGCAATGATTCTAAACCACTAACCACTTACCGTTTTAGTTTGTTTGTTTTCTTTTTCTTGTTTCTGTTAATATTAATGTTAGACAATGTTATGTTTAAACAGCTGAGATAGACTCAGATTTGGTTACAAATTTAGTATGTTTTTAGGATATAAGCAAATTTGTATGGCACAAAATGTTGTTTAGCACTACATTTTAAGCATTCCTATGTAAATAACTTTCACTGCCACCGTATCGCCTATATGAGTTATCAAGTATCTTGTCTACTCGAAGTAGAAGCTAAGCACTACCATCTTTGTACGTGCTTCCTTCACGCCATACGTGTACTTGAGCAGACTCTTGTCGCGCAGCTCCTTGGCGTGCTTTGTGTCGAGGGCGTTGCCTAAGCCGTAGACGAACTTCAGCTCTGGGCGCAGCTTGAAATAGGGCAGATAGAAGTCGCAGCCCACGCCGAACTCCAACGAGAGCGACGTGCGCTTCAGCTTCAGCGCGTCGGTGCTCTTGCCCGTGAGGTTGATCATCGGTGATACGCCTGCCATGAGATATGGGCGGTGGTTGTTGAAGCGTGGCGCAGCGAAGATGATGTCGCCTGCCACAGCGATGTAAGCGGTCTTCATATCCTGGCGTTTCTCTTCGGGCTTACCACTCGCGCTTAGGTTCTTCAGGTCTTGGAACACTATGTGACGCGTGCCGAAGTACATCATCGGTGCCACGCGCAACTGGAAATGTGTGGACAGACGTAGCTCGCCAAGCACTCCGACATTGATGCCGGGGTCCCAGCGACTTTGGTCGGCGGTGACGAGTGTCTCCTGCGTACCGTCCTCAGTGGTGATGGTCATCAGACCCGCCATACGCACCTCCATGTCCTGCACGTGCGTACCCACGACCACGCCGAAGTGGAACGGACGGAGGTCGGTGTACGGACGGTTCTGCACGGTGCGCTCTTGTGCTGAGGCAGCGAGGCTGACGATACACATTATTATAATATATATGTATTTTCTCATCTATGGGTTGTTTCTATTCTTTCAATAGCTTTATGCCGACATCGCAGATACCGGGCAGTATCTCGCGCTTCATGTCGTGGCGCACCACTACGTGCAGCGAGTCGCCTTCCTGCAACTGCAGTTGGCGCACCTCAAACTGATACTGTCTGTAGCTGATGCCCTCGCCCAGAATGTTGCCCTGCTCGTCGGTGAGGTTGCAGCATATGGTGTCGACAAGGACACGATGCGCTGGCATTATCTCTTGCTCCACAATCAGCGTGAGCGACGTGAACGGATAGCTATCCGTAGTGCGCACACCGAGCAGAGCGCGACAGGTGGCTGCCTCCTTCAACGGGCGAATGGCGAACGTAATGGTGTCGTTCTTCTCCCACCCCGAGAGGGCGGTGCTCTCGTATCGGTCGTAGATGGTGCGATGGTCGCACGCCGTTAGCAGCATGGCGACCAGCGCAAGGGGCATTGCGGCTATCCGTAAGCTTATTGCTCTTTTCATAGCCACAATTCTAATGAGCATCTTTAGGGGGTGCAGCTGTCTCAGCTGCACCGACAGAGTTGTTGGTGCTATTCTTTGGTTGGTACACCTTAGGGGGTGCAGCTGTCTCAGCTGCACCAACTGAGCTGTTGGTGTTACCCTTTGGCTGGTGCACTTGAGACAAGTGCACCCCCTGAGCAGCTGTCTCAGCTGCACCAACAGAGTTGTTGGTGCTACTCTTTGGTTGGTGCACTTGAGACAAGTGCACCCCCTGAGCAGCTGTCTCAGCTGCACCAACAGAGCTGTTGGTGCTATTCTTTGGTTGGTGCACTTGAGACAAGTGCACCCCCTGGGTGGGTTCGCCCTCAGGACGGTTGTTGCGACGCTGCTGATTGTTACGACGCTGACCTTCGCCTTTCTTCGGTGCAGTTGAGACAACTGCACCCCCTTCGCCTTTTCTCGGTGCAGTTGAGACAACTGCACCCCCTTCGCCTTTCTTCGGTGCAGTTGAGACAACTGCACCCCCTTCGCCCTTTCTCGGTGCAGTTGAGACGGGTGCACCTCCTTGGCGCTTTGCGGGTTTCTTCTTACGCTTGCGTGCCTTGTCGAAGCGACTGATGTCGGCATCGGCGAGCAGGTCGCGAGGGCGTGTGTCCTGCTTCACCGTTCCGTCCTCGGTGAGCGACTCGGGCTTCTCGCCGCGCTTGTTCATCTCGATGATGGCACGGGCGCGCTCGGCTGTAATCTCCTCGAGGTTGGCAGCTATGCCCTTGTCCGTAGAGTAGACAACGGTGCCGGCGAGGATGTCCGACTTGAAGAGGTAGTAGTCGCTGTCGAGAGTCTGCAGCACTATGTCGCGTGCCGGCATCTTACGGCTTGCCTCCACGTAGTCGTCCACCTCGTAGTTGAGACAGCACTTCAGCTTGGCGCACATGCCGGCGAGTTTCTGCGGATTGAGCGATATGTCCTGAATGCGTGCAGCGTTGGTGCTGACGCTCACGAAGTTCTTCATCCATGTGGCGCAGCAGAGCTCTCTGCCGCAGGGGCCCGTACCGCCGATGCGTCCAGCCTCTTGGCGTGCTCCGATCTGCTTCATCTCGATGCGCACGTGGAAGGTGTCGGCAAGCACCTTGATGAGCTGACGGAAGTCGACACGCTCGTCGGCGATGTAGTAGAATATCGCCTTGTTGCCGTCGCCCTGATACTCCACGTCGCCAATCTTCATCTGCAAGCCGAGGTCCTTGGCTATCTGTCGGCTCTGAATCATGGTGCCGTGTTCGCGGCTTTTCGCCTCGTAGTATTTGTCGATGTCCACGGGTTTTGCAATGCGATATACGCGCTTTATGTCGTCAGCCGACTTGAGGTTGGCTTTCTTCAGCTGCAGCTTCACCAGGCGTCCGGTGAGCGTAACGGTGCCTATGTCGTGACCTGGGCTTGCCTCTACCGCCACGATGTCGCCCTTGTGCAGGTCGATGTGGTTGACGTTGTGGTAGTAACCCTTGCGCGTGTTCTTGAACTGCACCTCCACGAGGTCTGTGTCCTCGTCGTTGCCCGGCACGTCGTACAGCCAGTCGTATGTGTTGAGCTGCATGTTCTGTCGTCCGCAAGCGTAGTGGTGCAATCCGCGATCGGTGTCACGCGTTATCTTGAATTGCATATCTTTGAAATCTTTCATTACGATTTATGCTTGTTTTTTACGTGTTATGAGTATAATTGTTTGTAATGCTATGTCGAAGAACACCATCTTTGCGTTGGCGTTCTGTGATATGTCGCGTAGTGAGTGCTCGAAGAGTTCGTTCAGCTCTATGACGTTGCGTTCGTTGATGAACGGTGCAAAGCGTGTGCAGAATTGTTCTTCCTGCGCCGTCATGTAGTTGAGCTCCGGGTTATGGAAGTTGTGCATGAAGCTCTCGCGCACCATTCGGTTGAAGTAGATGAGCATGCGCTTCTGCTTCTCGCGTCCGAAGGCAGCCACGCTCTCGCTCCACTTCTTCAGTTCCTTCACATGCTTGCTGTAAGCGTAGCGCATGAGCATGGCGAAGAGGTCGAAGAACATGCTTGCCTCGTTGCCGGCGCGTAGCGAGTCGAGCGCTGCGGTCCACGATCCGTTGGCGATGCGCGCTATGCGGTGCGCTGTGTCGGCGTCGATGCCGCGTCGCGCGATGAGCGCCTGCTCTATGGCTTCGTCGCTGATGCGCTTGAAATCGAAGCGCTGTGTGCGGCTGCGTATGGTTTCGAGCAGTTTCTCTGGTTCCTCGCTCACGAGGATGAAGACGGTCTGCTGCGGCGGTTCCTCAAGCAGTTTGAGTATCTTGTTAGCCGAGGTGACATTCATGCGCTCGGGCAGCCACATCACGCACACCTTGTATCCGCCCTGCGACGCTTTTATGCTCAAGCGGCGCGAGAGGCGGTCGCTCTCGGCTCCGGTGATGATGGCTTGCTGGTTCTCTGCGCCCATGGCATCCATCCACTGCTCTATGCTGAAGTAGGCACCGTCGCTGAGCAGCTCGCGCCACTCCTGGGCGTAGTCGTCGCTCACGGGCTGATGGTCGGAACCCATCGTGGGCTTCTTTATCGTGGGGAAGCTGAAGTGGAGGTCGGGGTGCTGCCACTGGCGCAGCAGCGGACTGTCGCCCAACAGACGCGAGGCGAACGCAAGGGCAAGGGCTTTCTTGCCGCAGCCCATCGGACCGCAGAACAGCATGGCGTGGGGCACTCGGTGCTCCTCTATGAGTTTGACGAGCGACTGTTTCGCCTCGTCCTGACCTATTACTTCTTCAAATGTCATTTGCGCTATTGCGAGTTTTTGAATTTTGAACTACAACAGCCTCCTTGCCACTTCTCTTACGGAGTCGACAGCCGAGACGGTGTAGAAATGTATGTTGTTCACTCCAGCTTTGTAGAGCTGGCGACACTGCTCGGTCGACCACTCTATGCCGAGCTGGCGGGCATCGTCGTCGGTCTTGCACTTCAGTGCCTCCACTGCCAGCTCCTGCGGGAAGTCGCAGCGGAACACGCGCGGCACTACCGTCAGCTGCGAGAGCTTTGCAAGCGGCTTGATGCCCGGCACGATTGGTATGGTGATGCCCATCTGGCGTGCCTTCTCCACGAAGCGAAAGTACTTCTGGTTATCGTAGAACAGCTGCGTGACGGCGTAGTCGGCACCCATGTCTTGTTTCATCTTCAGATACTTCAGGTCGATGTCCATGTTCAGAGCCTCCTCGTGCTTCTCGGGGTAGCACGCCACACCGTAGTGGAACTTCTTGCCGTGGTTCTTTATCGGCGTGCCGTCGTTGAAGAAGCCGTCGTTGAAGCGGTTCACCTGCTCAATGAGGTCGGTGGTGTGGGCGTGTCCGCCAGGGGTGGGCACAAACTGGCTGTCGTCGCGTGCCTTGTCGCCACGCAGCAGCAGCACGTTCTCGATGCCGAGGAACTGCAAGTCGATCAGCTCGTACTCGATATCATCGGCTGTGGCACCGCTGCATATCACGTGCGGTATGACCGGCACACCGAACTTGTTCTGTATGGCAGCCGCTATGGCCACCGTGCCCGGACGACGGCGCACACGAAGGCGCTCGTACTGGCCGTTGTCGAGCTCGCGATAGACGAACTCGCTGTGATGGGTGGTGATATTGATGTACGCCGGATCGAAATCGCGGAACTTCTCTATCGTGGAGAACAGACGCTCTGTTCCTGTGCCTTTCAACGGTGGTAACACCTCGAACGAGAAGTGCTTCTCGCCACCACCGGAGGTGAGTATATCTGAAATATTCATCTTATTATCCTTTCGTATCTTATTTACCACTACAAAGTTACGGAAAATCTTACATAAATTTGCTATTTTGATTAATAATTAATACATTTGCTTGTAAATCTAAATAATAAATAGGAGGGTATGGCATCCCTGCCATACCCACGCACCCTTTATAAAATGAATATGAACTTACATACAACCCTCGTTTCGAGCGCATTTTTCGCGTTCTGCTTAGCTGCCAGCAATGCCGCTGCGGCTAACAATTCAGCATCTCACCCCATCACCACCTCACCTTCTCAACACCTCACCATCTCACCATCCCAACACCTCAACACCTCACCATCTCACCACCTCAACACCTCACCATCTCAACACCTCACCACCTCAACATCCACTCTCATCACCCAACGCCCTGCGCCCGCTGAGCGTCTCTTCGTGTCGGACGCGGTGGAGAAGAAGATTCGCGAGATAAAGAAGCGCATCAAGGAGAACGCCTACTTAGCGTGGATGTTCGAGAACTGCTTCCCGAACACGCTCGACACCACCGTCCACTTCACCGATGCCGAGGACGGCAAGGAGGACACCTTCGTCTACACGGGCGACATACACGCCATGTGGCTGCGCGACTCGGCAGCGCAGGTGTGGCCCTACGTACAGCTTGCCAAGGGCGACCGCAAGTTGCAGCAGATGCTGCGCGGTGTGATACGCCGCCAGCTGAAGTGCATCAACATCGACCCCTACGCTAATGCGTTCAACCGCGAGCCCGAGCCGAACGGCATGTGGGCTAACGACATGACCGACATGAAGCCTGAGCTGCACGAGCGCAAGTACGAGATCGACTCGCTCTGCTACCCCATACGCCTCGCCTACCACTACTGGCAGGTGACGGGCGACGAGTCGGTGTTCGGCGACGAGTGGCTGCAGGCGGTGCGCAACATACTGCGCGTGTTCCGCGAGCAGCAGCGCAAGCAGGGGCTCGGCACCTATCGTTTCCAACGCGAGACGGAGGACCAGCTCGACACGGTCTGCAACCACGGCTGGGGCAACCCCGTGAAGCCCTGCGGACTCATTGCCTCCGTCTTCCGCCCCTCCGACGACGCCTCGACGTTCCTCTTCCTCGTGCCGTCTAACTTCATGGCGGTCAGCTCGCTGCGCAAGGCGGCGGAGATACTCAGCAAGGTGAACGCCGACGCAACGCTCGCTGCCGACTGCACGGCGCTTGCCGACGAGGTGAGCACGGCTCTCGAGCAGTACGCCGTGGTCGACCATCCGAAGTACGGCAAGATTTACGCCTACGAGGTGGACGGCTTCGGCAACCGCTTCCTCATGGACGACGCCAACGTGCCGTCGCTGCTCGCCCTACCCTATTTAGGCGATGTGGACGTAAACGACCCCGTATATCAGAACACGCGCCGCTTCGTGTGGAGCGACGACAACCCCTACTTCTTCCGCGGCAAGGCTGGCGAGGGCATCGGCAGTCCGCACGTGGGCTACGACATGGCGTGGCCTATGTCCATAATGATGCGCGCCTTCACGAGCACCGACGATGCCGAGATAGCGGAGTGTCTGCGCATGCTGCAGCGCACTGATGCCGGCACGGGGTTCATCCACGAGTCGTTCAACGTGGACGACGCGCAGAAGTTCACGCGCGAGTGGTTCGCATGGCAGAACACGCTCTTCGGCGAACTCATCATCAAGCTCGTGGACGAGGGAAAGACAGAGTTGCTGGTTAACGCCCGAAAGTAACTTCAGGGGGTGCACTTGTCTCAAGTGCACCAACCGAGCAAACTGTGCACCTACATAGCACAACCTAAACCAACAACACTAATAACGCTATCTGCTACGTTGGTGCACTTGAGACAAGTGCACCCCCTGAAAAGCCCCTCAAATTTCTTTCCTCACCCCCGTAACTTGCACACGACATTTTGACCACACCACTCCAACCAAAATTTGCATTCTGGAGATTTTACGAGCTCAATTTCCGCTTCTGCACACTAAAAATCCACCTCAAAAACACAAAATTCGATGGTTTTCACAGCGCAAGCGGCACTTTTGCACAGCGTAAGTGGCACTTTCAATACCGGAAAGTACGTATTTTTTATAAGTGATTGAGAATGAGATAAATTTTTATCTCATAAAAAGAAGAGGTTACGAATTAGAAATAAACAG
>UMGZ01050110.1_pt1 | contig 20299 bp, 4 predicted proteins | sample 1965421 | NCBI WGS metagenome assembly UMGZ01 (sample SAMEA4836087, study PRJEB28245) | human gut metagenome | biome: gut microbiome; material: fecal sample | place: Denmark | collected 2008
AAATCCGTCCGGCTTTAGTCGGACGATTTTCTGTATTTCTTCCGCGGAGAGGACGAGATTCGAACTCGTGGTAGAGAATAACCCCTACGACAGTTTAGCAAACTGTTGGTTTCAGCCACTCACCCACCTCTCCAGTGGTTCGCTTTTGCGAGTGCAAAGATATATCAGATATTTCAGTCTGCCAAATTTTTGGGGATGTTTTTTTGCAGTTATTTTTCACAATATATGCAAGTCGTTGTCTGTCAGCGGTGGTTGCGGAACGTTGTGGTTGCGGAGTTTTGCAATGCGGCAAATTTTAAGTATGTTTGCATAAAGTATGGATGCTTTGCGCTCGATTTGCACTGTCTTATGGTGAAAAATAAGGATATGGGAGAAACTGCGATATCATTGGTGGAGTTCAATCGGCGCATCGGCGGCTTGCTGCACGATGCGTCGGTGCAGCGGTGCTGGGTTGTGGCAGAGACAAGCGACGTGCGTCAGAGCGGCGGTCACTGCTATCTTGAGTTGGTGCAGAAGGATGCACAGACGGGGCAGACGCTTGCCCGTATGCGTGGCATTGTCTGGGCGAGTGTGTATGCCCGTCTGCGTTGTGAGTTTGAGAGAGCCACGGGGCAGCCGTTTGCGTCGGGAATGAATGTGATGGTTGAGGTCAGTGCCAATTTCCATAAGCAGTACGGGCTGTCGGTGGTGATAACCGGCATCAATCCCACTTATACGCTCGGCGACATGGCCCGTCAGCGACAGGAGATACTCAACCGGCTGAGGAGCGAGGGCATAATCGATATGAACAAGCAGTTGCCGTGGGCCGACGTCGCTCAGCGTGTCGCTGTGATTTCTGCCGCTGGCGCTGCTGGATATGGCGATTTTATGAATCAGCTTCACAACAACCCGTCGGGCATCAAGTTCTACACGTGTCTTTTCCCGGCGGTGATGCAGGGGCAGAGCACGGTGACGTCGGTCATCGCCGCTTTGGAGCGCATCAACGACTATGCCGATCTTTTCGACTGTGTGGTGATAATCCGTGGTGGCGGCTCGACGAGCGATTTGAATTCGTTCGACAACTATGATCTTGCTGCCAACGTAGCGCAGTTTCCGTTGCCGGTGATATGCGGCATCGGGCACGACCGCGACAATACGGTGGTCGACTCGGTGGCGTCGGTGAGGGTGAAGACGCCCACGGCTGCCGCAGAATGGCTGCTCGACCGAGCGCAGTCGGCTCTCGACCATGTCAACGCACTCACAGATATGGTGGTCGACTCTGCCACGCAGATGCTTTCGGGCGCACGTCAGCAGCTGGCATATTTCACAAGCGGCATTCCGTTGATGGCCGACAACATCGTGGTGCGCCACCGCGCACGTCTTCAGCAGATTGCCGCGGCGATACCTGTTGTCGCTGCCCGGCGCATCGACGGCGCGGGCAAGGATTTGGCGTTTGCCTCACAACGGGTGGCAATGGCGGCACGGCAGTGTGTGGCTAACGAGCGGCAGCGCGTGACGGGGCTTGAGAAGCAGGTCGAGCTGCTGTCGCCCGACCGCGTGTTGCGCCGTGGCTATTCGCTGACGCTTCGCGACGGACATGTGGTCACCTCTGCCTCGTCGCTCCGTGCCGGCGACAGTCTCGTCACCCGCTTTGCCGACGGCGAGCGAACGTCGGTGGTGGAGTGAGGTTCTTGAAGAAAAAAGTTGATTGTAAATGGATTAAATATAATGCTATGAAGCTTGAAAAAGGGATATATGAAAATTTGATAGACAGCAAATTGGCTGCCGACATAAAAGTTAGTGAAGAGAATGGACTGATTTGCAGCAAAGATGCGATGGATTCTGCGGAATCGTCAAGGATGCTTGCAGAATATCTTGCGGAGGCAGTCAGAAGAAAATTGGATGACAGCGAAAAGTCGTTGGAGGATAAAAAAAATTTGGTTAATGCAATCCTTGATACGGAAATCTTTGCTGGCGACAAATCTGCGATTGTCGAGACCAATCTTCTTACGGAAGTCTTGGACAGGCGGGAAGCGGCAGAGCGTAAAGCTGTCAAGAGGGAGGCGCTTCGGCCGCGCACGGGTTTCCGTGTCAGCAATCTTTTCACGGGAGGGCAATCGGCTGTGTAACTTGGGCATGAGATTGTCAGAGACATTGTATCCGCCGACAGAATATGCATTATTGTGTCGTTTCTTAGATTGTCGGGTATAAGGATGCTGCTTGAAGATTTAAGGCGGTTTTGTGAGGTTGATGGACATAGACTGCAGATAATAACGACTACTTATTGTGGGATAACAGAGGCAAAGGCGGTGGAGCAACTGGCGTCATTGCCAAATACGGAGATAAGGATTTCCTATAACACCGAGATAGAGCGGTTGCATGCCAAGGCTTATATTTTTGTCAGAAATTCAGGTTTGAGCACGGCTTATATCGGGTCATCAAATCTCTCCAAGTCGGCTCAGACAGATGGCTTGGAGTGGAATCTAAGGGTGACGAATGTAGAAAATCCGCATATCATCAAATCTGCTCTTGCCACATTTGATATGTATTGGAACAGTGAAAATTTTGAGGATTTCGGAATTGGGGGGATTGAGAAATTCAACAGAGAGTTGAAGAGACAACGTGATGCCAAAGATCCGCAAAAGCAGTTTGAGATGTTTAATCGTTATCAAGTGCTTCCGCATCAGAAACAAATACTTGACCGACTGCAGGTGGAACGTGAGGAGAACGATATTTGGCGCAATCTGGTTGTTGCGGCTACGGGAACAGGAAAGACTGTAGTTGCGGCATTCGACTATAAGCGTTTCCACGAACACAACCGCAATAGAAGCCGATTGTTGTTTGTGGCTCATCGTAAAGAGATTTTGAAACAGTCGGAACGTACATTCCGGAGCGTGATGTGTGACCAGAACTTCGGAGAACGATGGGATGGGGAGTCTAAACCCGTCGCAGGTCTGGATCATTTGTTTATTTCGATAACAATGCTGAATAACCGGATGGACGACACGTTCAAAGAATTAGGCGCCGATTATTATGACTATATAGTTATTGACGAGGTGCATCATGCCGCGGCCGACAGTTATAAGAATATTATCTCGTTCTTTAAACCGAAAATTCTTCTCGGACTTACGGCTACACCGGAGAGAATGGACGGTCAAAGTTTGTTGCCGGATTTCGGAGGCAGGATAAGTGCTGAAATCCGTTTGCCACAGGCTCTTGACGAGGGTTTGCTGACACCGTTCCAATATTTCTGTATTTCGGCACTGTAGATTTGAGAGAAGATGGATTGATGCGTGGCGACAAGCTGATTGTCGATAAGCTTAGCGACAAACTGTGTGACGGGGAGCGTGTAAACTTGATAGTTAAGACACTGGGACGGTATCTGCCCGACGAACATAATTGCCGGGCATTGTGTTTCTGCTCCGACAAGAGGCATGCACAATTCATGGCGGAGCGATTCGCGGAAAATGGGCTGCGGTCGGGATGCCTGACATCGGATGTAAGTGCGGAAGAGCGGGTAAGGCTTAATTATGCCATACAAAAAGGTGAAATCAACTATCTGTTTGTGGTCGACATATTCAATGAGGGTGTCGATATCCCGGAAATCGACACTGTGCTGTTTCTGCGTCCAACCGACAGTTTGACGGTGTTTCTACAGCAATTGGGACGAGGCTTGCGCTTGTGTGAGAGCAAGGACTGTCTGACGGTGTTCGACTTTGTCGCTCAAATGAACAGGCGTTATGATTTCTCTGAAAAATTCAGAGCTCTGTCGCTTCAAAAAAAGGCTGACGTTAAAAAGCAGATTCAGGAAAACTTCCTGGATTTACCGCATGGCTGTGCTATTTTTATGGAACGCAAAGCTCGGGAATACGTCTTGCAAAATATTCAGAAGGCAACGTTCCGTAAAAACATATTGATTGATATGTTGAGAAAGTGTGATGGCACACCGACTATATCTGAGTTTCTGAAGGACAATAGCTTTGATGTCCGAGTGCTGTATAATAAGAATTGCTGGACAAAAATTAAAAAGGAGGCGGGAAAATGCACTTATGACGAAGACCGTATGACCAAATTGTTTGAAAAGGGGATAGGGCGATTGACGCATATTAACTCTGCTTCCCAAATCCGATTTATCCGTAGGTTCTTGAACGACGGCTGCAGCTGGCAGATGTCGGATAGAGAACGCTGTTTCGCCACGATGCTTTATTATGCGTTGTTTCAAGAACCTGTCAAGAATCTTGGATTCGGAAATATGCAGGAGGCGCTTGAGACGATAAGAAATTATCCGTTGTTCGTTCAAGAAATAAGGGAGCTGACCGACTATATTATGGAAAACCTTGAATTCCGGACATCTGTGCTCAGCGAAGCTTATCCATCAGCTCTTGAATTGCATGGTTGCTACAGCCGTGAGGAGATATTCATTATATTTGGCCTGCAGGATGAAAACAAGCAGAGGAAAGGTCATGTGGCAGGATTGCAATATGTGGAGGACTGCGATACGGAGTTGTTTTTTGTCACGCTCAACAAATCAGATAAAGATTTCTCGCCAACGACCCAGTATGACGACTACTTTATCAGTGCCGACAGATTCCATTGGCAGTCGCAGAATCGGGATTCACATGGGAACAGAGGCGACCGTTATGTCCACAACAACGGACGGCGCTTTATGCTGTTTGTAAGGGAGAACAAGCGCGACGGTTTCGGCAACACTTCTCCGTATTACTGTATGGGCATGCTCAACTATCTTGACTCATATGGCGATTTCCCGATGAGCATACGCTGGCAGTTGGAACAGCCAGCGTTGCCGCAATTCATCAAGGCCGTATAAGCAGTGCAATCTCCTGGGCGCACGGGGTTATCTGACGATGACTTTGGTGGTGCCGAAGATGTAGAGCCCGGGCTGGAAGTCGCTGTATGTGGCAATGCCGGGCTGCACGTCAAGGATGCGGTAGAGTTGACCCGCTACCGTTACCACATTCAGTCTTGTTGCCATCGTGCTCTCGATGCGCACGCGCTGGTTGCCGATTGCGCGGACGGTTATATGGTCTTCTGTCTGTGTGTCATCCTCGTTCTCTTCCAAGTCTGGCATAATGTTGTCGGCATTCTGTTCGGCGATGTTGATCACCGAAGTGTAGTCGTAACGGGCGTTTGACCTCGTTGCCGTCGGCGACATATATGTGCGGAACGGCATTACTGTCGACAGCGATGAAGCATCGTCGAAAGCCGTGCCGCTGTCGTTCATTCCATACACATTGCCGTTGCTCACATTGATGGCGGAGAAAGTGCCGAGATGAGAGTATTTTCCGCCCACTGTCGTTGCCATGCCTTTGGTGACGGGGATTGTTATTGCGCCGTACGACGTGTCGCCGGTGTGGTTGTCGCCGTAGGCGTTGAATGTCACGGTCTGTGCGTCTTCCCACGTTCCGAAGGTGTCGTTGTAGAACGCACTTGAGAGGTCGAACTCATAGTAGCGCGCACCAGGGAAGCGCACGATGTAGGGCACTTCGCCTGCAAGACGCAGGTAGTCGGGGTAATTGTGGGCTGTCGCATAGTATGGGTTGGCATACTGGTTGTAGAGTTTTTCGGCGTAGTTGTCGACGAAGAACGTATTCGCGAAAGTGTAGGAAACACCATTTGTCAAGGCATTGCCCGAAGCGTCGGTAGGGGAGAACAAGGCTGCACCAGGACGTTGGAACACTGCCGACGGCACATTTCCCTCGGTGGCAATCGACGTCAGTCCGCGTAGCCAATATTCATGGTGTAGCGAGTGGATGTTCTGACTTGGGTTGTCGGTTTCCGTGTCCGACGGCGAGCCGTAGAAATGCGTTATCTCGCCGTTGAGCGACGCGGCGGCTTTGTCGACGGTGAACGGCAGACAGATGCCTTCCCATGCGCCTTTGCTGTCCTCGGCATAGTGCAATGGCCGGCGCACATACCATGCGCGGTCGTTGACGTTGAAGGCGATGGGCACGCAGAGATTGTTGTTGTTGCAAGTCTCTCCATCTCCGTTCTCGTTGTCGGGAGTGCGCTCCACGAGGTGTAACAGAGAGGTGCTGTAGCCGTCGATGCCTTTGGTTATATGGTGTCCGTTTATCAATGCCTCTCTTGTAGTCTCGTTGTAGTTGAGAGCTTTTTCCACCACGTCGTAGGCCTCGTTGCCTGTTGCCTCGTCATTATCGGCGGTGTAGACAAGTAGATTCTGCGTTATGCCGGCGTCTTCTTTCACAACGAAGTCGTTGAAACGGCTGGCGTTGTCGTCCATAGGAGGGTAGAAGATGCCACCGACTGTTTCCGTCGATGCAGGAAGGTCGTGCAGGCAAGTGAAGTCGACAGCCGTGGTCGCGGAATCGTGCACGTAGGTGCTCATAGTGATTGAGCCATTGTTGTAGGCGTTGTAGTGGAACGCGTCGAGCGACGTATCGCCGTAGTAGGCGGCGGTGCGGTACACACGGTTGCTCATATAGCTGTTCTGGTGCGAAGCGATATCGCATGGGTAGTTGTCGGGGTTGTGCTGAAGCGACTGTCCCCAGAAGAGGAAGTCGTTCATCGGCTCGGTGCCGCTGTTGTTGGCGTTGAACAGAGGCGTGTAGACAACAGGCGTCGGGATGCTGCCGTCGGCGTTGTATTTTACGCGCGGCGCGTCGAGCGGGTGCGTCTTGTCGTGACGGGTCTCCACCTGTTCGTAGTTGGGGGTGTCGCCACCCTTTCCGATACGCAGATATGTGATGCCGGTGTTTTTGCCGGTGATGGCATCCGTGCGGCACGCATACTGATAGTCGCCGTTGGCATAGTAGGCTGACACGTATTTCAGAATCTCGTTGTCGGCGTCAGCCTCAGTGCTTGATGTTGTCGCCGCGTCGCGGTGGCGAGCGCGTAGATAGTACTCGTTGAGGTCGTATGCCACCCGTCCAAGTCGGAAATCCTCCGTGGTGTAGCCCTTGTCGGGAGAGCCGTCCCAGCGATAGACCACAGGCGTCGATCCGCTTTTGCCCGATGCCGGTGCATACTCGAAGCAGCAGTGGTAGTTCCCGATTTTGCCGTCGGCAGTCAAGTTGGATATTTTTCCGGAAGCAAGTCCGAGGTTGTAGATATTGCCAGAGCTTTCGATGTTGTTGAAAAGAGATTTTCCCGAAGGGATGCCGCTGATCACGTGACCGTCGCCATGCAGTATTCCCGCGAAGTCGGAAATGTAGTATCCGCCCTTGTCGGTTGCTTCCAGAGCAATGTCGTTCTGCAGGAAGAACTGAGCTTTTGCGCCATAGCGCGGAGCGTTGCTGTCAGTTCCGATAGAGTCGACGAAAGCGACAAATGCAGAGAGGTCGCTCTTGTCGGAAATGTAGATTCGCGGTTCCGGCAACGGGTCTGATTCCGTAGTGTCAAGGCTTTCCTCATTGACGCGGGTTATCGCCTCGGCAAGATGCAGGTTTATACCAGCCTTGTGGGGATCCATGCGGTGGTAGTTGTGCACGACAAACTTGTCGGCGTCGTGCATGCCCACTTCCAGGATGTCGTTGAGTCCCGTTATCGAGACACCGAGTTGAATGCCGTAGCCGTTCATATAGTAATAAACAGGGACGTCGAGAAGGTCGTCGGTCTTGTCGTAGTGACAGCCCGCAAACAGACCTTTGCCATTTTCATCGGCTTGGTTGAAAGTGTCGTAGCCTGTTGCCACGTTGTTGCTGATATTTTCTTTAGTCCACGGCGTGGTGTCTTTAAACTTCCACTTGCCGTCGGCTCCCATTTGCCGCTTTCCGATGCGCCAGTAGTAGCCGTTGACCGCAAACGACTGGTCTGCGCTGACCACGATGTTGCCTTTGGTTACGCGCACCATCTCGCCCGGCAGCGCGCAGTTTCCGATAGTGATTTGTCCGCTGACGGTTGGCCCCTGCACATATTCGATTGTCAGATATATGGTGTAGGTGTATTCGCGCTGAACGTAGTATACCGTCGGGTTGCTCTCGTCGATTATTACATCGGAGATGTTTTCAACCTTTTCATACTTTTTGTTGACGGTGTTGTATGTAAAGAGGTTGTTAATCTTTACAAACTCCTCTGTCTGAGGCTGGTAGTAGGTGTTGTCGGCGTCGAGGTTGCCCGATTCCACCAGCTCGTAGCCTGTTTCGGTCTTCTTGTAGAATTTACCCGTGTTGGTGTATATCGGCTTGTTGTCGGTCTCACTGACATATTCCTCGTAGGCTGGCGCCTTCAGCACGAGCGTTGCCATACTCTTTCTGCCGAGGTGCTTGTCGAAGTAGTCGGGCTCAACGTAGTTTGTGTTGTCGACCATGTCCACCAGACGGAACGAAATCTTGGCATCCTCCTTCAGCCCTGCGGGCAGCGAGTTGTTGAAAAGGGTGGCTTCGTCGTTGCCCTTTTCTCTCATCGACAGCAGTGCGGCAAAGCCTTTCGACGCCTTGTCGGGATCGTCGATGGAGGTTGCGCCTGAGAAGTTGTTGCTCTCCGCACCGCCCACATATAGTTTGTAGCCTCCGGCAACCGCGTCGGAATAGTATGTCTTGTCGGTTTCGTCGGTCTCGGTTCCTGTGAGATAGTTTCGATATTCCAGGTCGCTTGAGTATTGGCTCTTGTCGTCAGGATGGCCGCTGCGCATCTTCCAGTTGAAGATGCTTATAGGCTGGGTGCTCTTCAATCCGGCGAGAACGGTGAGTCCGTCCTTGTTGTCGCTGTCGAATTCGAGTGGATTCTCTTTCGACGACTTGAACGTGTATCCGGAGATGTTGACATTGTAGTAATAATGGAATCCGGTGACATACCAATAGTGAACCTTCACGTCGTCGACCGTCTTGTCCGATCCGGGTGCGGTGATGGCGTGGTATCCTGTCGGGAAACAGTCGTCGACGATGTATCGGCCCTTGTGGTATGGGAACACAAAGTTGCCGGTGGTCTCGAGGAAGTCCTCCTCGTGGGAGTCGCCGTCATGCCGCTTGTGATTGTTGTCGGCATACACATAGCCTCCGCCCTCATCCTCGCGGACGTTGATAAGGTTCATTTCCACAACACCGTAGATTGGGCCGTACAGCTTGTTTTCCACCACTTTTTTACGGTCGGAGTCGTATGTTTCATGACAAAGTTGAATCTTCATTGCGTATCCCGAAGCGATGCCGATCATGTTCATCGCCGTTCCGTCGTTTCGTTTCTGGAACTCTCCGAACGGATCCTCGGCGTCTTCCTTGTCCTTGTTGGCGTTATAGTCGTCGATGTAGTGCTGCTTGACGCCCTGGTACGACATTCCGGCAAAGGCAGTGTTGTCGGTAGAGGCGGCGGCAAGCTGACCGTTGCGGTTGCGCCACATCCCGCTGTTGAAATCCACATTCGACGTGATTGCGCTTACATAGAGGATATTGTTTGAGAATCCCATGTAATTGCGGGCTTTCGTGCTGTATCTGAAGTCCGTGTTGTTGTCGGGCTTCGCTTCCAGATTTCCATTGCTGTCAAATCGGATGTCGTTTGCCACCATCTTGATTTCTCCGACACGGGCGATGGAGTAGGGTGCCTTGTTGACATCGTTAACCGTATAGTCGCGGGCGCCGAGCAGCGAGAAGCAGTTGTCCTCCAGGCGGATGATGTCGAGCCGCTGGAATGTGTTCAGAATCTTCGGATTGTCGATGGTGTGTCCGGCAAATCCATATCCTGTCAGGTCGGCGCTGCGGAAGCCCTGGGCATACGACAGGTGTCCGTCGCCGAAGATGCCTCCCTCGCTGTCGTATTCGTAAAACTCATTTTCTCTGATTCCCTCAAGTCCCGACGGCGGCGTTGCGCCCGATTTGAAGAAATATTTGTCCTGCAGCGAGATGTAGCGGTATGTGTATATGCCGTTGGCGGCATCGTCGTCGCTGGCATAGTGCTTGTAGTAATAGCCGTATAGGTCGGTGCCGTTGGGCAGTTGCACCGGTCTGATGTCCTGGTGGGAGATGGTGATATGTTCACTGTCCTTGTTGTCGCCGACAACTACAAGCGTGTTGCCGCAGAATCCAGCCGTAGAGCCGCCGGGCAACAAGTTAAGATCATCGCCGTTGCCGTTGGCGATTATGGCATAGTCGAGATTGTATTCGTCGGTTAGTTTCAGCACGGTTGTGTTGTTGGCTAATACCGAGCCTTGAGCCACCGAATATCCGCCGCCATAGACAGCCTCGTCAATGGTGATGTTGACGTTTTCCCAGCCCACCGACGGCGCGGCGGAAACTATCTTCTTGAAGTAGTGGGCGCGGTTTGCGTCGGTAATCGTGTCGCGCATGCCGTTGCCGTTGTCGATAGCCACGATGTCTTCGTAGACGCCCTGCGATATCCACTCGTCATTAAGCAGATATATGTGCTGCTTGATGGCAGGTGTCTTTTCCTTTCCGTTGTCGTTCTCAACTCCAAGATTCTTCCGGTCGGCGCGTTTAAGCTCATATCTGCCTCGGACATGGTTTTGGCGGTTGGTCGAGTAGTAGGTCGGATATCCCACAATCACCTGAGTGGAGCCATACACATAGCCCGAATACGAGCCGCCCGTGACGGCGCGGAATATGTGGCCGTTGAGTATCTTGATAGTCGAGTAGCCCACCACGTTGCCCTGCTGGCCTCCGCCGTAGACGAAGTTGGCAGAGACGCCCAGACCTTCCGGATTGCTGTCGGGGTCGACCACGCCGCAAGGCAGAAACTTGTTGCCGTCCATTTTTGGTTCGGAGCATTTCACCGATTCGCCGATTGTCACGTTTGCGATTCCGTAGATGTAGCTTTCCATACCGTATCCGGCACCGTAAACGTTGAGTGCGGAATATTCGGCAGACTTGACCAGCAGCTCGTTCGACTTCTCCAGTTTGTCCTTGTCCTTTCCAGCCAGCATGTCGCTCTGTAGGTTGATGAGGACGTCGCCAACGATTGTTCCGCTCTTGAAGCATCCGCCATACACATTTCCGCCGACGTATGCGCCGTTTTTCTCTTTAGGCATGAACTTGTTGCGGATGTTGAGTTTGATGAACGGATATTCAGAGTCGGCATCGCCGAGCAGATATCCGCCCATGTGCTTGGCCTTGCCTTTGTAGTCGTAGTTGGTGTTGTTGCAACCGCCCACAATCTTGTCGGTTATAGTCAGTCCCTCAGGGAATGTGTATTCAAGCACATTTCCGATTTTTCCGCTTGTCTTCGGCATAACGTTCATATTACCGCGGTTTCCGCCGCAGCAGAACGTGCCGATTACGCAGTCGGTCAGCCCCTCTCCGGTCTCGCTGCCGTTCCATTTGAGCGAGCCTTGTATGTTGGTCTCCACCGGTTGGAAGTAGAGGTCGAGTAGGTACGGATACACAATCGGACGTTTGCTTTTTTCCGTAGGGAGATACACTGTGCTGATGTTTGCGTTTTCGGAGTCGTTGATCCAGTCGATAGGCTCAGCAAAATCCAGCTCCTGAGTGTAGTCGTTGATGTCGCCGTTCAGCTTCTGGAACATATTCATGAAGTCGTTGTCCTCCGACTTCACAAACAGCTCCTCGCCGTTGCATCCCATAAACACGCCGCCGATACGTACGTGGTTTCCGATGTTGACGCTGATGTCGCCGGCAGACTTGTCGGTATCTTCCGACGCCCCGTAGGCAAGCAGCTTCTGCACGGTTGCTGAGTTGCCGCCGCCATACACGTTTCCGTCGATGCGTACCGTGTCGGATGTCGACACACCCTGGATGTTGATGCTCACTTTGTTGGTCAGCGGACGCCATGAGTTGATGTTCACCATCTTCACCGCGTCGCTTGTGGCTCTGGACTGCGTCATGTTCTCGCGCATAGGCACGGTGTAGACCAACGGCACCGTCTCGGAGTCGGGGTCGTTGGGATTGATGGGATAATACTCGTTGACCGTCACATTCTTGTTTCCGTTTCGGTCGGTGGCATACAGGTAGTTTCCGTTGCCTGCGCCATACACGTCGCCAAACAGATGGCCGCCGTAGATGTTGATGGTGGTTCCTGTGCCGCCGTTGTCCATGAAGTAGCCATTCTTGTTCAGTCCCACGTTGACATATCCCGACACGTCGTTGCCGCCATACACGTTGCCATGAATGAAAATGTCGGCATTGCTGTAGGTATGCGGACTTGTAGCCGGATTGTTGTCGCCAATTCTCACAGTCGTGCTCTTAAGCACATCGCCCATAAATCCGCCTCCGAAAATGTCGTGGCAGTCGATGGCCTTCAGCTCCACGTCGGTGGAGTTGACTGAACTGTAGGTGCCTCCTCCGAACACACGACGGCAGAATACGCCACCGGAGCCCACGATGTGCGTGTCGCCGACCACTTTGCCGGAATATCCGCCACCGATGATGTCCATCACCGAGTAGCCGTTGAAAAAGTGCTTGTATTCCTCGCCTTTCACGATGTCGATGCCTTCGAGGATGCTTCCTCGTCCTTCCATTTCCACGTTCACATACGTGTCGCCCATCACGATGGCATTTTCGCCGAATCCTCCGCCGAACACGCTGAATTGCGGTGTGCCGATTTTTTCGTAGATTTCTTTCCACTCAATGCTTTCAAAGAAATTCTTGCCGGTGTCACGTCCAGCCACCATTTCTGTGCTGTTGTAAAGGAGTCCCTTTGTCATGGTGAGATAGGAGTTGTTGCCCACAACGCATGCTATGTTTCCGCCACCGTAAATATTGTGGTCCACTTTGAACTTACGTGCTTTAGGGTCGTACTGCGGAGAGTAAATCGTTCCGTCTACGATGCTGGCAGGACTCCATGTGCGTGCCTGCACATCCCATAATGCATGTGCCTGCACATTGCCTCCAAGAATCAGCAGGTTGGTGTTGCCGGTTACGTCGGCAGATGTCACCGCCACGCTTTCGCTGCCATTCTCAGTAATGGTTTCGACGCTTCCCAGACCACCTCCGTGAGCACTTTGTCCAAACCATCCGTCGTAGATTGTCAGCAAGGTGTTGCCATACACTGTGCCGTTCTGGCAGCCGCCATAGAAGCGTTCCATGAGAGTGGGGTAGTTGTCGATGTCAACGGGATGCGCCATGTTGGCGTCATCGTTTGGAGAGAGATATTCTTTCGTTGCGTCGTCCCAATAGGGGTAGTGCATCACCGGGCGGTCGAGGATGAGGCACGAGTTGCCGTAAACGCCTCCGAGACTCTTGCTGTCGGCACACTCCCTGACAGAACGTCCTCTGCCGCCTGCAAACACCTGCGACATCAAGGATCCGCCACGGATGTTTACGAGAGTGGTGCGGTTTGTCGGGGATAGATAGTTGTCGCGGGTGAACACCGCAGCGTCGGCTTTTTTGCTGCCTACATTCGCCAAGTCACCGCCGCCGTAGACTCTGCCGAATATCAATGTGCGTTCAATCAGTCCGAGGCCATTACGGTATTTGAACATTTTGCCATAGATGTGCACTTCGGTTTTCTCTACATGCGCCATGTCCGGGAAATCGATGAATCCGCCGTTCTTTTTTACAGACTCCACACCGGAACCTCCACCATAGACACTATGGTTGACATCGCCTCCTTTGATGAAAACCATCGACTTGCCTTTCACCGAACCGAAGTCGTAGCCGCTGCCGCTGGAGAAGTCGCCGTAGGGCAGCGCTCCCAAACCAGCGCCAAAGATGTCGTGGCAGCCAAGTTGGCAGTCGGTTTCCACGTATGTGTCGCCCGTTACATATCCGGCATATCCGCCGCCATGAATCTGAAGCAGCACGAGTCCGGGCTCACCGATTTTCCAAGACAGACGGCTGATGTGGTAACGGCGGAATATGTTTGGATCGCTCTCGCCGCCATCATAACTTCCGAAATAGAGTTTCTTGTCTTCCTTCGACAACTTGAGATAGTCGTTGTAGATGTCATCTTCAAGGTCGAGATATGTTTTAAAGTCTTTGTTTTGATAGAGATAGCGGTATTTTATGCCGTTGATTGTTAATAAGCCGTCGTCGTCAAATTTTGCTCCTGGCTGCGCATAGACTTCGGTCTTTCCGACAGAAGTGTTGACACCATACCCCGCGCCGAACACTGAGAATGAAGGGTTGGAAACGTATATGCTGTTCAGAAACCAGCAGAGCCCCTGCAGAGTGGTGTTTTCAAACATACTGATGGTTTTCCCCTTTGAGTCCTTTATGTCGTCGAGGGGGGAGTGGTTGATTATGACCACTGATTTGCCTGTGTTGGCAACAGAGGCGGAGCCGACATGGCAAGCCCTGTTTCCTCCGCCAAAGATGTTGTAGCTGTTGGTGAAGGTGAATCTGTCCAGATCGAAGAATTTCTTAGTGTTCTCATTGTTTCTGATACGGTCGATGGCATTCTGTGCAAGAGGGTCGCCGATGTTGTCTAACGACGTTGCCCTGTCAATGGCATAGGCAATCTTTCGGAATTCGTTATGGTCGCTGCAGATGGGGCTGCTGTCTGACTCGGCGTCAAGCCATGTCGTGATGTTGCCGTTGCTGTCTGCTTTGCGGTTCCATATCCATGAACCTCCGTCGATTTGCACCTTTGTGTTGCCAAGGATGTCGGCATACGTGCCGGTGTCGGCTATGTCCTTCTTGCCGAGCACCTCCTTGTCGACAGTCAGCTCGCTGTCGATGTAAATGTCGCCATATCCTCCGCCATACACGTTCTTGCCCAGCATTCCGCCCTCGATGTGCACAAGCGTGTTGCCGTCGACCGTTCCGTATTCGCAACCGCCGTAGATGTCGCCCCAAACGCATGGCACCACATTGTCGATGCCGCTGTCAACGCCCGGATTGCTGTTGACCACGTGTACAAGCGTGTTGCCGTTGATGCGGCCGATGTTGTAGTATTGGTTTGCTTCAGCCTTTTTGCAGCCCACACCTCCGCCATACACGTTTCCAAAAATGTTGCCGCCGCGGATGTTGACAAACGACCGGTAGCCCTCGGCTTTGTAGCTGATGAATGAGCCGTCGGCTTGGTTGAGCGTCGAAGCGCTTGTCAGCAAGTCGGGCGAGTAGTAGTCGGAAGGTTTCATCTCTTGGTAAATGCCCACATTGGCATTGTCGCCGCCGCCGTACACGTTGCCGTAGATATTGGCGTTGTCGGCAACCTCCACCATGGTTGTGCCGATGACACGCGCCACGGTTATGAAGTGGGTTGAAGAGGCTGTCTCAGGCTTCAGTCCGGCACTTCCTCCAAACACGTCGCCGTGGGTGAAGGCACCGCGCATATATACCTCCGTGTTGCCGCCAATCTGACCTGTGGTGTTGTCCTCGGTCGACGCGATGTCGCCGAAGCCGCCGCCAAACACACGGCGGATAAACGTTTTTCCGTCGACAGTGACTTTGGTGTTGCCAGCCACAGTGCCGGCATATCCGCCGCCCAACACAGCCCATACGGTGAAGTTGGGCGCTCCCATTGAATTGTCGAACGAAGGAGCGTTTGGGTCAATATTGCCGTCGTGGCCAGGGCCGTTTTTGCCATAGTCGCCGTCAACGTTGACGGTTACATCGGTGCTGCCAACGGTCGTCAGCCGTCCGTATCCGCCGCCGAAGACACTGAAGTGCGGATTCTCGTTGTCGGTGTACGACTGTTTCCATTCGTCGGTTATCAGCAGTTCGTAAGGCGTCATGCCTTTCTGCATCATCACGGTGGCAAGGCCGGTGCCGTCGGCAGGGGTTGTTGTCACATTGCCGTCGGCGTCTTTGTATGTGCCCACGTTGCAGGCAAGATTGCCGCCGCCATAGATGTTGTGGGGATTCAGGAACTTGCCGTCGGCATAGAATTTTGATTTTTCGTATACAGTGTCCTCCGTGGCAGGCTCGTCGCCGGCGTCGTCGATGTCGGGGTCCCAGATGTAGAATATGTTTTCAACCGGATCCCACATCTTGAACCATATCACATTAATCGAGAAGCTGTCGTCAATCGGACCGTGGCCTACGTTTTGTGTGCCGCCCTCGTCCTGCGCCAGGGTCACGTTGGTGTTGCCGAGCACGTCGGCTGAAGTGACCGTGCCGTCGGTGATGTCGCCGTTTCCGCCTCCGAACACCTCTCCGGCGATGTTTCCGGCATAAATGTTGACATGCGTGTCGTTGGCAACCTGTGCAAGATTGCCGCCGCCGAAGATGTCGCCGTAAATGAAAGGAGCCTGCTGTGTGCTGCCGGCGAACGACACGTTGGCGTTGCCGGCAACCAGACCCACCAGCTCAGGATGCTGCGTGAAGCCGTCGCCGGCGGCAAACGCTTGCGAGGCTGGGCGCAGACGGCGACCGTTGCCGCCGGCAAACACCGAGCCGCGGATGTCGGCGCTGTCGCCGATCACGACGTTTGTGGCGTTGCCGTCAAACTCAACAATCGCCATATCGCCTCCGCCATAGATGTTTTTGTAGAAAGTGCCGCCCATGATGTTCACGCTCGACTGTCCGTAGAGGCGAGCCATGTCGGAAAGCGTCTCGACGTTGGATGTACCCATCTCCTTGGCGTCGGCCACTCCGTATCCGCCTCCGAACACAGGACAGTAGAAAATGCCGCCGTTGATGTTCAGCTCCACGTTGCCATAGGTCTTGCCGAGGGCTTTGTAGTTGCCGGCATTGCCGCCGTAGGGGTTCTGCGAATAGAAAAAGTCAGTGCCACGTTCGCCGGCGAAAATGCCGTTGGTGCAATGAAACTCACCGCCGTTGATGGTGATCGACGCCACTGTGGCGCCAACCTTTCCGTAGACATTGCCTCCGCATTTGTTTGGAGTGGCGGCGGTGCTCGACCATAAGCCTTTGCTCATAAAACCGCTTCCTCCGCCATAGATACCGTCGATAGGGTCGGTGGTAGAGCCGAACTCTCCACCGTTGATTACAATCTTGGTGTTGGTGTTGGTTGGGTCGACATCTGTGAACGACTCGAAATCATCGTTGTTGTAGCAGTGATACGTCACCAGACGATCCTTTGCAACGGCATACGGACCGTAGAGCATAACGTCGCCCGATTCATTCCAATAGGCGATGCTTTTATCGGGAGTGTGGCTGTCGGCATTGTCGTCGCCTTCGCCGATGCCGTTCATACCGCCTGCGCCAGCACCGTAGATTCCGCAGAAGATGTTGTCTTTCTTAGTGTTGCCGGCAGGCAGAATCTCGAATAAGCCGCCGTTGATGGTTATTGTGCTGTAGCCATAGAACGGGTTGTTGACAATCACGTTGCCGGTGTGTCCACGACCGGTGCTGCCGCCATACATCTCGGTGACAATCACACGGTTGTCAATCCATTCGTCGTTGTTGTGTTTTGAAGACGCCGGGTCGAGCAAGATGTTTGCACGTCCCATATACGTGTTGTTAGGCACGTAGTAGTCAGTGCCGTTGTAGGGGAGGATGAAGTCGCGCTGCGCACCCAGCGAACCGTTTACGACACGCGCCACCTTTCCGCTTCTGATGATGATGTCGACATCCGCATACATCGCACCCTCGTGGCTTCCGGCAAGAATGATACCGGCATCGTAGTCGCTCTTGCGTTTGCTTGTTTCTCCCTTGATTCCCCTTTCCGGGTTGTGGGCATCGTTCCATTTGCGGTCGATGTCCATCTCGATTGTGCACTTTATCGGCAAGTTTGGAGTTCCCATCACTCCATTGTAGTCTTTCTCAGACGATGTCTGACGTCCGCCCGCGCTGATTGCGGAGTAGAATCCCGATTTGATTGATATTTTGAAACCCTCCTTGCCGTGAGGCATCGACTGCTCGAAATCGGAGATGCTCTTCTTGTTGCTCAGCGGGAAGAAACGGCCGTCGTTGTTGAAACCGCCGAAGATGTGGAATGCAGTGGTCACAGCGCCGTCGATGGTGCCGTAGTTAGGGGAGTTCTGCCCAAAGCCGGTCATCTGTATGCCTTCGCCCATCTCGAGACTGTTGTACTGGCAGTAGATGATTTTGTAGAAATCACCGCCGTTGTTTGTCACAGGGTCGTTGTTGAAGGTGATATACTCAAATCGGGTGTCGCCCCATATCGGCAGACCCTTTTCGGCACCCGAAATCTCGATTGTGCCCTTGTAGTCGGTGCCGTCCCAGTCGCCCGTGATGGTGGCGTTGCGGAAAAGCGGCGATTCACTCTTCACCTTCGTCCACTCGTCAATCTTCAGCATGTTTTTACCCCTGTTGTTTGAGGTGATGTTGAAGCCCGTGTATTGACTGTTGGTCACGTCGGCATGGCTTGTGCCCATCAGCACGATGATGTTTTCATCCCAAGTACCCGTCTTGGAGAGCTTGCTGTAGGCGCCTTCCCACGTCTTCATTGCCTGTGTCGGGGAGTAGCCCCACTCCTCGTTGTCGTTGTCTTCGCCCTGTGCGTAGGTTGTGCCGTTGATGCTCACCGCCTCAGGACATAGGTACACCACGATAGTCACTTTGATGTTTTTGTGGAAAATGATGTTGCCACCGCTCTTTACGGTAACCGTACAGTTGTATTGGTTCTTGTTGGTGGCAGTTTCCGGGCGTACAAACTCGTTGGACGTTTCCGACAGCAAGGTTTCTTTGTCGGACCATTCGTATGTGATGTCGAGCCCGAGTTCGTCGTTTGTGAAATTCTCTTTCGTGTCGTTTTTCACTTTAACGATGTATGTGCCGGGCTTGGTGTCGTAGTCGAGTTCGGCAGTGATGCCGATAGCCTCGACGAGTACGGTGTTGGTGCGCTGGCTGCCGTCGACGGTCATGGCGTAGACATACTGAGAGTAGGTTTGTCGAGGCAGGGTGAACGGGTTGCAGGCAGTGCTGTTTACCTTTTCGCCCTCAGTGTTGTCGGTCGATGCATACCAGTTGTAGACATCGGAAGTGGTTTCTCCGTCTTCTGTTGTCACGGTGAGCACATCGCTTGTGCCGCGCTCCGCCTTCAGGGCAATCGAGCTGAAAGAGAACCGTTTGGAAGAGTTTGAATATAACCACGGCCTCTTGTCGAGGTTGTTTTGGTTGATGTACAGGTTGTTGAGTTCGGCAAACGTCTTTCCGAACGGCTCTCCTGTGGTTGCGTCGGTTGCCGAAATGTCTTTTTCAACGCCGTATTGGTTGTAGGCGTAGGTGTCGGCAGCCTTGTTGGCAGGAGTGTAGTACCATGTGTCATTCACCTTGCTTGCAAAGTTGTCGGCGGCTATAAACGCCATCACGCTGGCTTTTTTGCATTGGGTGGTGTTGGCGCTTGTCTTCAAGCCGGCGCCGTGCACATAGATGTTTCTTGGCCATACGACATAGCCTGTTTGGTTGGCAAGTTTGCTTGCCGCACCGAAACCGCATGAAATTGTCACTTGTCCTTCCACACCGTTGAGTGCAGCGTTCCGGAACACATCAATCTCCGTGTCTGCGGAGATGTTGAATATTCTCAGACTCACGAAGTTGTTCAGATATCCGGCTATACCTCCAATTCTGAATTTGGTCTTTGTCGAGAAACTCTCGTTGTTGTCGGTGATTTTTGAGTTGCGGATTATGATGTTGCTGAGTTCCGCGTTCTGGGTCATGTCGGCAACCACAATGCCCATCTTTACCGTGTAGTTGGCGTTGTTGAGAGGCATGTGTGCCTCGAGCTTCTCTATTCGGGCGTTGTCGATGATGAGGTTTGTGACAGCCGCATATTCATTCTCGTTGTTGCCCTTGCCGTTGAGTCGGGCGAACAGACCCCACGAAGCCTCTTTGGCTGTGTTGAAGCTCCATTTGATGAGCAAGTTGCTGACGGAGTGTCCGTCGCCGTCAAACTTTCCGGCGAAGAAGTGTCCGTCGGAAGCCTTCGCGATGCCTTGAGCCGTGCCGATAGGAGTCCACAGACCCTTGCTTAGGTCGATGTCCTTGGTGAGTTTGAAATATTTCTGAGAAAACATTTGTAGCTCGGTGCCGTTGTTCACTTCATGCGCCAGTCTTGCCAATTCCAAGTCGTTGCTGATGAGGTAGGGCTTTTCCTTAGAGCCGTCGCCCTCGGTGCCGTCGGGATATAGCTGGTAAGAGTCGGCATAGAAATGGTTGCCGTCGTAGTTCACGCCATAGGCTTTCGGCTCGATGCTGAAAGCGATGGTCTGCGATGTGTTGTCGGCAGACGTGATTGTCACATCGCCGCTCCGAGTCTTGTTGGTCAGCGGTAGCGTGATGGTCTGTCCGCTGTCGGAAATGCCGTCGGTGACACTCTTTGAGTCCACGTTCCATGCAAATGTGCTTCCGGCAGGGATGTCGGCGGAAACGATGGAATAAGCCACCGTGCCGTTTTTGAAATCCCATGAGGCTTTAATGTCGTTGCTGCTTAATCCTTGAGCCATGGTCAGATTGACTCCGGCAATCATAAGCATGAGCAGAGAGAAAAAAACTCGTGATATGCTATGTGTTGAATGTTTTCTCATCTTGAGTTCAACTTATAAATGCAACTTTTTGGGTGCGGATAA
>UMGZ01034977.1_pt1 | contig 19880 bp, 10 predicted proteins | sample 1965421 | NCBI WGS metagenome assembly UMGZ01 (sample SAMEA4836087, study PRJEB28245) | human gut metagenome | biome: gut microbiome; material: fecal sample | place: Denmark | collected 2008
GCCGAGGTCATGGGCATCATCGGTGACATCAAGGGCAAGACCTGCGTCATCAATGACGACATGATCGACACCGCGGGCACCCTGTGCGCCAACGTCAAGGAGCTCAAGGCTATGGGCGCTGGCGACATCTACGTCTGCGCCACCCACGGCATCTTCTCCGGTCCGGCCATCGAGCGCCTGAACGACGCCCCGATCGTCGAGTGCGTCGTCACCGACGCCATTCCCGTCGAGGTGGGCGGCAAGATCAAGACCATCTCGGTCGCCGAGGAGTTCGCTCAGGCCATCTCCGCCGTTTACCACGAGGAGCCCGTCTCCACGCTCGTCGGCGGCGACTTCGCGCTGTAATCCGGCGTGCATCTCATCATCTTTGGTGTTTTTAAAGGGTCGGAAGCTCGCTTCCGACCCTTTTTCTACCCCTCGACAACCTGCTATGGACAGTTAGTTCAGATTTGTATTTATTTAGGCATTCGTTTGGGTCATTTAATACGTCGAAAGCCCTCTTGCCGGCATAATTCCGCTCGATCCCTCCGCCTATGGATCTCTTCACCATGCCATTGGCCCCATTTTGCCCACCGATTCCTTCAACAACGGCAATACACCCCGGTCGCCTTATACAAATCTGAACTAACTGCCCAACACCCACCTCAGTAGATGCCTCCAAGGCCAGCACATCGCTCCATTCTCCACTTTTTCAAGGAATTCCACATGATCACGCTACCGCCCGCGGCGCGCGACTCCCCTTTGAGCGAAAAGAACGATACGGCAATATCGTTTCGCCAACGGATTAGTACCTTATAGCTATGACGACCGTGATTTCACATCTCTCCGCCCTCCGCGCAATTCGCCGCGCTCGACGGGCGTACTCCGCCCTTCCCTGGGACGCCATCGATGACGAGCAACAGACACAAGCCCTCGAAGGTTGCGTTCCCAACAAGGACGCCATAGACTTTGCGGCCCTTGCAATACTTGACGCCTGGAGCGAAGACGACTCCGAGTGTCTAGATCTCTTTGTTGCGGGCGGCAACAACAGACGGCCCGACGGACGGCTCCTCCAGCACACCATCACCGCCCCTCTTCCCCAAGGTGCGATCATGCACATTGAATCCGACATCTACGCAACGTCTCCCGCCATGACGGCCATGCTTTGTTCCAAAAATGAATCAGTTGCCAAAACCTTGATGCTTCTTATGGAGCTGCTCGGAACCTACTCACTTCCGCCCGAGGCAACTTACCCCATCGCCTACGACGACACGTGGCCCAAGGCCAACAGCTTCGAAGCGATGGGCGACCTCGATTGCCAGGGCGACCAACCGACACCCGAAAAGCCAGCCGAAACACGCTACGAACAGGCGCACTATAGATGCGAACCCGCTACAACCATCGAAGAGCTCGAGGCAGTCGCACGGTTTGCCAAAAGTAGTTCCTACGCCTCGTTTCGTACGGCTGTCAAACTCGCCCGGGCCGGATCCGCATCCCCAGCGGAATCATTGATGTTCGCCGTCCTGGGCGCGCCCATGCGCTTTGGCGGATTCGGGTGTTGCAGTTTGCCCATGGGAGGCCTGCTGCTCAACTATCGTGTCGATTTCGACACCCTTGCGGTCAACATGTCCTCGGGCATCCCCTACGCCATCTGCGACTTATATTGCCCGGCCGCCGGAGTCGACAACGAATACAACGGAATTGGACATGAGCTTCAAAACGCCCGCATCCACGATGGCAATCGCAACAATGGCCTTAAAGCCATGGGTATCCACGTCCTGGTTATCAATCGTGACCAAATGAAGGACCTTGTTGCACTCGAAGCCTTCGCCCAGACGATGCATCGACTTGCGGGGGTTCGATTCCGCTACCGCATCAAGGGTTATCGCAAGCGTCAGGCTGCCTGGCTCAACGCCCTGCGGGCCGGAATCGGCCTCGCGCCGGTCTAAAAGACTTTTACCCAGTGTTACCTAGCATGGCTGGACAGTTAGTTCAGATTTGTATAAAAAGACGGCTAATATCGAGGTAGTTTGCCGCCATCCCGGCGCCAGTCACCTCATTTGAAGACTCGAAAGATCTGAAATAGCGCAAAATGTGCTCCCCAAAGCGCCGTGGCAGTTCCGCGGTCCCAATTTTGACAGTCAAAGACCTCTTGGTTTATACAAATCTGAACTAACTGTCCACCCCGGCTTCTGACGACTGCCTAAACGCCCTCATACAGCCTCAATCACCCGCCATTTGACAGCAGCAACGGGGTCGCTCACCATAGCAGGCGACAAATCGACGAAAGGAAGCACATGGCAGCTGCACAGCCGCTTAAGATTCGCATGGTTGCCGGGCTTGGCAACCCGGGCGAGGAATATGCCGAGACCCGTCACAACGCTGGTTTCAAAGCAATCGACGAGCTGGCCCGTCAGGCCGGCGTCACATACTGGAAAAACCAAGCAGGCGCCGAGGTCGCGCTCATCAACATCAACGATCCTGAGGAAGAGGGCGGTAAGCGCCAGATTGTACTGGTCAAGCCGCAGTCGTATATGAATACCTCGGGTGGCCCCATCTCCAAGCTCTGCCGCGAGTACAAGATCAAGGCCGAGGAGCTACTCGTAATCCACGACGAGCTCGATATTCCCGCCGGCGACGTGCGTGTTAAGGTGGGCGGTGGCCATGCTGGCCATAACGGCCTGCGCTCCATCATCGACAAGATGGGCAGCCGCGACTTCAGCCGCATCCGCACCGGCATTGGCAACCCTCCCGGCAAGATGGCCGTGGCAGACTATGTGCTCAAGCAGCTGCGCGCCCGCGAGGCCGAGGACTTCCAGGACACCTGCGCCCGCGCCGCAGACGCCGCCGGCCTGGCGATCGTGCACGGCGTTATCTATGCCCGCGACCACGTCAACGGCGCCGCCTCCGCCAACGGCAAGCACTAAAACCTACCATTTAGGGATGTTTATTTTGGCAGGTTTTATATGCGAAAACGCCGCGGCGGCCGCATCGCAATAAGTCCTGTGCCGCCATACATATGCAGAGCTCCAAAGGGGGCCGGCCTCACCGATGCGCGAGACCGGCCCCCTTTGCCGTTTTGCCTGATAAAACCTACCAAAATAAACCTGTCCCTTTTTGGTAGGTCACTTTTCCCACCTGCCGAAGATACACGTAAGCGACATGTCCATGAGGGTATAATTTGCACCGTATGTCTGCACAACGCCTGTGCGCGTACGGTTTTATTCGGGCTACCGTCCATTTCCGTGGAGGCACGGTTCGGCGGCCCTAACAAGAGAGGGGTTCTATGTATAAGATCCTGGAGAAGACGCAGTTCTCGGAGAAGGTGTTCAAGTTCCGCATCGAGGCGCCTGCAATCGCCAAGCATGCGCACGCTGGACAGTTCCTCATGGTTCGCGCCAACGAGACGGGCGAGCGCGTCCCGTTTACCCTGGCCGGCTGGAACGGTGACGAGGGCTGGGTCGAGTTCATCTTCATGGTGATCGGCAAGACCACCGAGATGCTTTCCACCTACGAGGCCGGCGAGTCGCTGCGCGACGTCGTGGGCCCGCTGGGCGTTCCCACCGAGATGGCCGAGGGCCCCTGCGCCGTCATTGGCGGCGGCGTCGGCCTGGCAATTGCCTTCCCGGTCGCCAAGCACCTGGTCGAGACCGGTCACGAAGTTCACGCCATCATGGGCGCCCGCACCAAGGACCTCCTGCTCATGGAGGACCAGTTCCGCGAGCTCCTCGACGAGGACCACATCCACATCACCACTGACGACGGTTCCTACGGCGAGCAGGGCGTTGTCACCGCTCCGCTGGAGCGCCTGCTGCAGGACAAGGCCGTGAGCCAGGTCTTCTGCGTCGGCCCCGTTCCGATGATGAAGTTCTCGACCCTCACCGCCCAGAAGTACGACACCCCCATCACCGCGTCGCTCAACCCCATCATGGTTGACGGCACCGGCATGTGCGGCTGCTGCCGCGTCGAGGTGGGCGGCGTGACCAAGTTCGCTTGCGTCGACGGCCCCGACTTCGATGCCACCCTGGTCGACTGGGACGACCTTCGTGCCCGCCAGGCCGCTTACCGTTCCGAAGAGGGCGAGTCCCTCAAGGCCTATGAGGAAAAGAGCTGCGCATGCCACTAGTTAACGGTCGTTTCGTTGCCGATATGAAGTCGCCCCGCACCCCCGATAACGAGGAGCCGGCTGCCGAGCGCGCCTGCGACTTCCGCCCCGTCGACAAGGGCTTCACCGAGGAGATGGCGCTGGCCGAGGCTGAGCGCTGCCTCAACTGCAAGAAGCCGTTCTGTGTTGAGGGCTGCCCCGTCAACATCAACATTCCCCGCTTTATCGAGCAGATCCGCGCGAAGGACTTCGGCGGCGCTCTCGATACCATCCGCGAGGACTCCATGCTTCCCGCCATCTGCGGCCGCGTCTGCCCGCAGGAGAACCAGTGCGAGGGCAAGTGCATCCGTGGTAAGAAGTCCGAGCCCGTGGCCATCGGCCAGCTCGAGCGCTTCCTGGGTGACCGCCCCGAGCTCGCCTCCACGCCCAAGATGGCCCCCAAGAACGGCAAGAAGGTCGCCGTCGTGGGCTCTGGCCCGTCCGGCATCACCTGCGCCGGCGAGCTCGCCCGCAACGGCTTTGACGTCACCGTCTTTGAGGCCTTCTTTACCGGCGGCGGCGTGCTGGTCTACGGCATCCCCGAGTTCCGTCTGCCCAAGGCGGTCGTCAAGCGCGAGATTGACGGCCTGGAGGACATGGGCGTCAAGTTTGAGTACAACTCCGTCGTGGGCAACATGGCCACGGCCGAGGAGCTGTTCGAGCAGGGCTTCGACGCCATCTATGTGGCGACCGGCGCTGGCCTGCCCAAGTTCCTCAACGTCCCCGGCGAGAACCTGCCCAACGTCTTCTTCGCCAACGAGTACCTCACCCGCGTGAACCTGATGAAGGCCAACAAGTTCCCCGAGTACGACACCCCCACCAAGCACGGCAAGAACGTCGTCGTCTTTGGTGGCGGCAACGTGGCTATGGACGCCGTCCGTACCGCCAAGCGCCTGGGCGCCGAGCACGCCATCATCGCCTACCGTCGTACCGAGGACGAGATGCCCTGCCGTCGCGCCGAGCTGCACCACGCTAAGGCCGAAGGCGTCGAGGTTCTGCCGCTCGTCTCCCCGCTCGAGTTTGTCGCTGGCGAGGACGGCTCCGTATGCGCCGTCAAGGTCCAGAAGATGGAGCTCGGCGAGCCCGACGAGTCCGGCCGCCGTCGCCCGGTGCCCATCGAGGGCGCCATCGAGGAGATCCCCTGCGACGTCGCGATCTCGGCTATCGGCACCAACGCCAACCCCTTCGCTGCCAAGATCGGCGGCAAGATGGAGCTCAACAAGTGGGGCTACATCGTCGCCGACGAGGAGACCGGCCAGACCACCGATCCCCGCATCTGGGCTGGCGGCGACATCGTCACCGGTGCCGCTACGGTCATTCTGGCGATGGGCGCCGGCAAGAAGGCCGCCGCTTCCATCACCAAGAGCCTGCTGGGCGAGTAATCACCCTCAGCGTTAGCCATCAAACGGCAAAGTCCCCGTCGAGCACACGCCCGGCGGGGACTTTTTCTATGCCGGCCGCTCCACCACCACAAAGGGGACAGGCACCTTTGTGGTGGTTTGGGACTTGGTCGGTCGTTTTGTCTCAATCTGTAACAGTTAGACCCTGTTGAGCCTTGTAGTTGCTACAGATCAAGATATTGTGCGAACACCCGCCTGTTCATCTCAATCTGTAACAGTTAGAGACCAAATTCCCCACTACGTGTTACAGATCGAGACGTTAGGTTGGCAGCCGAACAGTTCATCTCAATCTGTACCATCTAGAGCCGTTTTGGGCAGCCTGGTGTTACAGATTGAGATTTTGCTAAAGCCGAGGATGGACGCTGTCACCAAAACCTAGTGCTTGCGGCGCTTGGTCGCGGCGATGCCGGCCGCGGCAACGGTTGCGCCGGCGATGCCCAGGGCGGCGACCGTCATCGCGGCGGAGTCACCCGTGCTGGCAAGCTCCGTGCCGCCGGACTTCTTGCCGTTCTCGCCCTTACCCTTGGACTTGTCCGTCGTCACCGTGGTCGTCGAAGTCGAACTGCCCGCAGGGACCCCGGTGCCGCCAGAGCCATCCGCACCGCCGCCCTGCTCGCCGTCGCCAGGCGTCGGGTCCGGCTCGGGCGTCGGCTCGGGATCGGGCGTCGGCTCAGGCGCCGGCTCATCGGTCACCGTAATCGTAATGTTCAGACGCTCGGAATACTCGCTGTACGACATGCCAGGGCGCTGTGCCGCAATGCGCACATACATGTTGCTATCGAGCGCAATAGGCTCGGTGTACTTTACGCGGCCTTCGTCACGGCAGGGGCAGGTGTCGTTGGTGGTGTACCAAATCGTCGTGCCATCCTCGGCCGAAAGCTCCAGCTTCGTGCCCTTGGGCACCGTAATGTAGTTCTCCTTGGGCGACCATGCACCAAACGTCGTCGCACCAATTGTCGCCACCGGTCGCGCCGGTCGCACCGCCTCGGCAGACACGCGAACGTCAACCTGCTTGGACAGCGCCGTGCCGTCCACCGCCGCCGCCAACGTCGTCAAACCGGGCAGAGCACCATGCAGCACAAACGTCGCCGCTCCGTCCTCGCCCGTCACGGCCTGGGTGGCATCGACAGAGCAGATAGCCGAGGACTCCAGCCCAACACTAACCTTGGCACCCGCAAACGGCTTGCCCGCCTTATCGGTCACGTGCGCCACCAGCTCAAAGTCACTGCCCTCAAGCATGGTCACAGCCTGCTCCACGTTGAGCTTGAGCTTGTCGGCACGCACGCCCACGGAAAGCTCGCCACTCGCCCAGCGTGCCATGGCCGTGCCGGCGTTGTTGCGAGCACCGTTGAGCTCAAACGCCACCGCCGAGCCCGCCTCACGCGCATCGGCATAGCGAATACGCAGCACGCGAGACAGCGGCTTGCCATTGGGATCGTCCTGTTTGTCGAGCCACTTATACGTCACGTCGCCCAGCCCCTGCGCATCCAGCGCGGCCAGGGCATCGTCGCTCGCATCCATATACTGCGCAAACTCAACCTCGATGCAATCGGTATAGGCATGGGCCGAGGCCACCTCGGGCGCCACCGTCGACACCAAGCCAATGTTCACCTCAGTCTGAATCGGCGGCACGCGCAGCCAAGCCGAACGCGCCTCCTCATACCCGTCCTTGGTCACGCGCACCTGATACCAGCCGGTCGGCGTATTCCAGTTGTATGCACCGTCCGCACCCGTTGCAAGCGGATTGTCCTGCTCATACTCCTCGGCATCCCAACGCACTGCATTGGTACCGGTCGCATCGTCGGCGCTCCACAGCTCAACCGTTGCGCCTTCAACCGTATTGGACAGCAGGCCCTCGTACACCACGCCCGCAGGGTCGGGTGCAGCCTTGGCAGCCACATTGCGATAACGCGCCTCGAAGATTGACTGCATCTTCTCGTCCGAGATCAAGCCGTCCTTGTTGGCCTTGTAGACCTCGGCATCGGTCAGCTCGCCCCAGTTGACCGTAATACGATTCTGGCACGCGCGCTCAACCTGCTCGCAGGCAACATCGTAGGCGCATTCGGCATTGGTCAGCTTAATCGCGCGCTCCGAACCTACGCTGGTCGAAGCCGCGTCATAGGCAGCACCCACCACGGTACCCGCCGAACCGGCCGTCAGCACGCCGGCGATTGTCATAATGGAGCCCACCGCCACATCGGTGCTGTCGTGGCAGAGCTGGCGATACAGCAGATCCTCAAACGCACGCGCCTTTTCCATGGCGTCACGCAGCGCGTAAATGCACTTCCAGTCGTCCTCGGTCTTCTCGGGCTTGGCAAGCAAGCGCGTATGCTGAAGCTCATAGCCCTCGCGCTCGCCCTTCACCTTCTGCATACGGACGTTCACGTTCTCCCAGTTCTTGCTGGCATCGTTCACGCCGTAAATGCCGGTAAAGATGCCGATGCCCTGGGTCGCCGCGGGAAACGCCTGGCCGGCCGCCTTCCACGCATCGGTCTTAAAGACCTGGCCGAACATTTCGCACTCGATCTTATAGCTCTTGAGCGAACGGATCGTACGGATGAGCTTCATATGGGCGTTCACGTCGCCGTTGAGCTTCCAGGCCATGAGCCATCCGCGCACCTTGGAGTTGTTGAGGCTATGGACCACATTCCAATTGTCGTACAGGTTGTCCAGAATGTCGCACTGCATGGCGATCGAGTTAAACAGAAGCGCCTGGTTCTTGTTGTTATTGGAGTTCTCGATAAACTCCGACTCGATATAGGCCGTCTGCTCGCCATCGGGCGCGGCGACCTTAAAGCCCTTGACGGTATCGTCGTCAGCCGCCTTGTAGCTCAGCGAGCTGCCGAGCGCCTGGCCCAAATCGTTAAACCCGCTCGTCGACTGACCGTTGTACTCGCTGGCCTTAATGCCCGCACACTTGTTGAGCGCCGCAGCGGTTGCGTCATTCCAGCTTCCGTATTGGTTGAGCTGGCCGATACCCATCGACTGGCCCACCAGATCCTCGGCCCGCTGGGCAATAAACTCCGCTCGCGATGCATGGTCGACGAGCTCCTTGATGGCGGCCGCATCCGCAGCGTTCGCGCCCTGGGCCGCCGCGAGTTCCTGATACCAATCCTCGCTGGTGCCGTAAGCATCCTCAAAGATCATCTTGTCCACATTGACGCCATAGCTGTCGCCCTGCTGGGTCAGCAGCGCCGCCGACCCGCCGACCGCGGCCTTGAGCTCAGCCGCAAACTGCGCGGCCTCGTCGTTGCCAGCATCATCACCCTCGCCGTCGCTAGCGGCAGGGGCGCGACGAGCCTTACGGGCAGCTCCACCTTGGGCTTCGTCCTCGATACCGTCCTCGTCCTCCTCGGCAAACGCATCGGCGACCATCTGGTCAATCGCGTCGTTAAAGGCCTCGTCGACATCATTAAATGAGTTATCCATCATATACTCGTGCCACTGCTGCACGGCATTCGAAAACTCCTGCTGGCGCTCCTCGGCCGCGGCGGAATGCTTTTTGGCCGAAGCGTTGGCGTCAAAACTCAGTATGGTCATAAGTTGAGCGTTGGAGATGCGGTAGGTCTGCGGCATAAAGATTTGCTCAAAGTTGCCGCAGTTCACATAGGTCGAGTCATTCGCCTTGTTAAACTCGTCGAGCAGCTTAAGGTAACCCTCGTCCACATACTCCGCGACATAGCGTACGCGGGTGCCCTCGCGCGACTTTTGAGTCAGAGGAATCGTCACCGTCTTGCCATCCACGCAGTCCACGTACAGGTCGAGCGTGTCGGCGGCCTCTTCGTTTCCCACCTCGAGCGTGATATCGAACGTCCAGTAGGCGTTCTTCTTTTGCGGCAGATGATGGAAGGTCCACAGACTCTTGCCGGTGTCCTTGCCATCCTTGACCAGGTTTTGCGTACCGCCACGATACGTCACATCAAAGTTCCAGACCGAAGCACCCGGAACATAGCGCACATAGTTGCGAGCCGTCACCTCTGCGGCAGCGGCGGCAACATCGGTCGAGCCCACGCGCGCCTCGAGCGTCACACGCTCGGCGGCAAGCGTGTCCTGCGGCAGGTCGTATTCAATCTTGGCACGGCCGAGTTTATTGGTCTTGCCGGTGTACTTTGCAGCCGACGAGCCCGTCCCCACGGTGAGCTGCACGCTCTTGCCCGGCGCTGCATAAACGTAGGCCACATTGCCCAGCAGGCTGTGAACGTCGGTGTTGTCGACCTCGATGCGCGATCCACTAACCTCGAGTGTGGTGCTTCCCAGCGGCAATGTCACCTCGCCCAGCGTAATGAGCGGCGAGATGGCATAGGTGCCCGCGGCCTTAGGCTTAAAGCGCACAAACACGTCGGCGCCCTTGCCCTTCCTCATATCGAGAACGAGGTTGTCGCCCTCCCAAGTTGTGTTAGCCCACATGGCATCGGAGCTGGCGCCGGCTTCGCGAGCGCCTGCGGACACATCCTCGACGGCATCCTTGGCCAGCGGAATCTCAATCTTGGCAGCCTGGCTGTCCTTGAGCTCATAGTGAATGCGCAGCTCGGTCTCCACGCCGGTAACTGCGGGCGACTCGGCAATAACCGAGCCCGCCGTCAGCCCGCGCTCGGCACGATAGGTCTCCACGTCAAACGTCGGCACGTCGAGCGTCACATCGAGCTGCTTGCCGTCCTCGATCTTCACCTGTTTTTGCGCGATATGCTTACCCACGGTCAACCCTAAGCGGCTAAACGTGGAATAGCTCGTCGCTTGGATGTCGTAGCTCGTCTTGTTAAAGGCGACGATGGTGTACGAACCGGCCTTAAGGCGCGGCGTCTCGGCCTTCATGATAGGCGTGGTGCCATCGTCTTCGTAACCCATCAGATAGGTGACACCGTCGGCAACTAGCTTGCCGTCGGACGTACGGAACACCAGCACGCGGTTGGCTCCCTGGTAGTCGCCCTTGGTCGTGACCGTCGCCGTGCCCCAAGGCTTCAAGTCGATATCGACCTTGCCGGCCGAAGGCTTCACCGTCGCCGTCGCCCCACCCAGCTTGAGGCTGTCTTTGGGCACGAGCGTTATCTCCAGATCCTGGTCCGCGTCGGCAATGGCCTGCGACACCACGAGCGCCGTACCCTGGATACGGTAGTCGTTTTCCTTGTCGCCCTTGGCAGGTTTGAGCGTCTTGCCGCCGCTCTTCACCGTCAGATCGATGTTATCGAGACTATCGAGCTCAATGCGTTCGGTCTTATCCTGGCCTGCGACCGGTTCGAGATAGGCCACATTGAGTTCAATCGCGCGCGAAGCCGGAATCTTGGTAAAGTCCTCCGCCTTAATCTCTCCGATATTCCATGTGCCCGTCATCTGGTCGCCCGGGCGCGCCAGCACCATGTCATAGTAACCGCTGAGCGAAATGCGCAGGGTGGCTGCTGTCTTGGAGAGAGCGTCCGCTGTAAAGCTGCCGTCATCGCCAACCGCCAGCGGCATAGACTGCCCCGCCTGCACGAGTGTAGCCGTCGCGCTCTGGGGAAGTTTGCCCGTCACCTGGGCCGCCTCGCCCATCCACTCAAACGTGTAGGCAGGCTTCGAGGAATCGACGGAGTCCTTGCGATCGGCCACGGCATCGGCAAGCTTTTTGACCATCGAGGGGTTGCCAGCCGAATCGGTCGCATAGGCATAGATGGTCTGGCCTTCACTAAAGGGAATCGCATACGTTACGCCATCGATTGTCACGCGCTCATTATAGTCGCCCGGATAGCCCGCCTCACCAAACTGAAGATCGGGGTTCATCACGCGCAGGGCAACGGCATTATGGTTCGTCTCGTTTCCGTATCTCGTGTTCTCAAAAGCTCCCCACTCTATCATTTCCACGCTTTTGGGTAGCACAATCTCTTTGCCGGCAATCGCAGGATCAAGAGAGGCGAACGCGAGCGCCCCGATAGATTTGACACCGTCGCCGATCGTCACCGATGACACATGCGAGCACCCATCAAAGGCATAGTGCTCAATCCGCTCCACCGTACCCGGCACGTTGATCTGCGTAAAGGTGAGTACCGTTGTATCCGAGACATAGAACTGCGGCACGCCGCAATTGGCGAAGGCACGATAGTCGATAGTCTTAACCGAAGGCGGCAGCGTTGCCACCACGTTGTCATCGAGCTTTTCGCAGCCCTCAAAGGCCTGCTCGGGAATCGTGGTAAAGGCCGCGTTATTGGGCCAGGTCACCGTCTGAAGTGTCTTGCTTCCGGTAAACGCATTCCAGCCCAACTCCTCAACCGAATCGGGCAGTGCGATTTCCTTGATGCTGCTGCCTCCCAGGCCGCCAACGGTGCGGACATGCGAATCGGGGGCGAAGGTGACCGATGTGAGAGCGGCGTTTCCCATGCCCTTAAGGCTCACGACATTTTTGCCGTCGATGGTCGAGGGCACCTCCAACGTGGTAATGCCTGCGTCGCCATACTCGATAGAAATTTCGTTGGTGAGGCTATCGATCGAGAAGTAGTACTGCGCGGGGGTCTGCTCGCCGGCCACGTAGCCATCGTCGTATTCGTCCTTTACGCCCGCGGTGCCCTTCGAGGTTGCCCAGAGTCCAAGTTCCTCGTTCCAGGTTGCCTCGGCACCGGAAGCCTCCTCTTGCTTCTGCTGCTCGGCGAGTTCCTTGCCCTCGACAAGATCGGTGGCGAGCGTACCCGCAGGTGTGCTCTCGGTCTGCCCGGCGCCCGTCAGGCCCGCCGCCGATGAAATCTCGGAGGCCGGGGGCGTAGGGGCGTCACCGGTATCGAGCACTGTGAGGTCGGCAGCGCCGGCATCGGGCGCGGGGTCGGCGGAAGCAGAGTCTGACGTTTGGGCGTCAGCCGAATCGGCGGAAGCGGCGCCGGCTACTTGGCCGTTATCCGTCTGCACAAAAGTGCTATCGGTGTTGAAGGCCTCGGCAAACGCGCCCGCGGGAAACGAACCCGTCACCATCGCGAGGGTCACCGTGGCAACCGTCAGGCGGCGGCAAAGCGCTCGAACAGTAGTCCACCTCATGGTCGTTCCTTTCTTGCAAACCAAAAGTCATCCAGCGTAATCGTCGTCCAAAAACAAAGCGAACGGTAGGTTCATATATACGAACCTACCGTTCTACCTGCGCAAACCACCACAAAGGGGACAGGCGCCTTTGCGGTGGTCCTGGACTCGGCCGGTCGGTTTGTCTCGATCTGTAACAGTTAGAGGTCAAATTCCCCGCCTGGTGTTACGGATCGAGACATTAGATTGGCGGCCATTCGGTTCATCTCAATCTGTAACATCTGGAGCCGTTTTGGGCAGCTTGGTGTTACAGATTGAGATCTTGCAAAAGCCGAGGATGGGCGCCGTCACCAAAACCTAGCGCTTGCGGCGCTTGGTCGCGGCGATGCCTGCGGCGGCAACGGTTGCACCGACGATGCCCAGGGCGGTGACCGTCATCGCGGTGGTGTCGCCCGTGGCGGCCAGGACGGCGGCGGACTTTTTGGCCGGCGTGGCTTTCTCAACCGTCTTGCTCACCGTGGTGGTCGTAGCCGGTTTGGCCGAGGGTTTAGCTTCAGGTTTGGCCTCGGGCTTGGTCTCAGGCTGCGGTGTCGGATTGGGATCCGGCGTGGGCTGCGGATCGGGAGCCGGCGTGGCTTCAGGCGTAAAGGTCAGATCGGTGTTGAGCCACAGGGTATAGATCCAACCGGTGTCGTCATCGGATACGCTATCCGCAACCTGGTAGCCGCATTCCACGCCGTTGATCACCAGCTTGGTGTCGGGCGTGAAGTAGAAGCCGCGCGCGGACTTGAGGTAGACGCCGTAGCGATAGGTCACGCCGGGCTTAAAGACGTCGATGTGATTCGTGATGTTCTGATCCCAGAACTTCTGAGAGTTCACTTCGCTGCCGTCGCTGCCCGTCCAGAACTCGCATTGGAGAATAGAGTCCGAGTCAGTCGGAGTGCCCGCCGTAAAGACCGGCTTATCGCCCGCCTTAAAGGTGGTCGTGGCGCCGTTGATCTCTATAACGTCGATGGCACGCCATTCGTCGATTGGCTGCTCGCACAACATATTGCCAGCATTGGGCGCAAAGACGCCGTTGACGGTCTTGATGTGGTGCACCCAATGGCCGTTGACGTTCATTTCGCAGCCATCAGACACGGTATTGTCGCCCTTGAGCCTCAGCTCAACGGAGTACATGTAGAACTTGCCCTCCTCGAAGTGGTCAATCTTCTTCATGCCCGGCGTGTACTTTGCGGGGTCGGAATACCAGAAGGCAACGGGCTTGAGCTCCGCAGGGTCGCTGCCATCCATCTCTTCCCAGCACTCATAGGCGATCTCATACTTATCGGCATCGGCGGCAGGAATCGTCGCGGTCGCACGCGGCGCCTCGCCGGGCGCGTAGTCGGTTTTCACATCGTTGACGTTTAGATTCTCAAGAGCTTCGTTTTCCGACGAAGCAGGCATCGTAATTGTTTTAATAGCAGGGACATACAGGAATTCTCCGCTTAGACTCGACTTTACGGTTTCCCCGTTTACGGTAACAACGGTTTCATCGCTGAAGGAATATCCGTCTTTTGGCTTCATCATAAGAGAATACACGTACTCTTTCCCGCTTTTAAACTTTGTAATAGTCGGCAGGGAACCATGTGAGCCGTTATCGGAATACCAGGCAGCAACGGGTTCGTTGTTTTCAAATTCCTGCCAGCATTCATAAGCGATTTCGTATTTATCTGCATCGTAGTTAGGGACACCTGCCGTCGCCTGCGGACCAGTATCCAGCTGCCAATTGAAGTTCGTATTCTGAACATTGGCAAAGGAGATGGATTCCGATTCTGATTCCGCTGCCGGGATAACAAGGCACGCCCTCTCGTAGACATGGGTGCGGGTGTAGTAGTCATCCCGGATCTCGTTAATAGTGGGTTTCCCGGTCGCCTCGGTGTCTCCTTTAAAGGCGTCGTCCGGATCACCGATGATGATATTCCCGGGCTCTGTACCCGTATACGTAAGCTTGGATCCATCATAGGTGGTCGTCATCTTGGACTTATTCTCCTTGTACTCCGTAAAGTACTTCTGCTCCTCCTTCTGTCTCTGAATCTTGCTGATATCCAGGGTAAGCGTTGTTTTATTGCTCGCACTGTCATACGCCGCATGGACGATCAAGTCCCCCAGGCCGATAAAAGTCAAAGCGCTACCATCGAGAGCAGACTGGTCTCCATCTACAAGGGCAATCCCCTCCACATACTCAATCGTTTCTTCTTTCTTGATGTCGGTGTAATTGTTCCGCACCGTAATATTGACCCTAACGCCGCTGCCGCCAACAACATCGGTCACACCGCAGGGCATGACGGCGTCATTCGCCGGCGTGGCGGCGTTGTCGCTGGGAGTATTTTGTTCAGCGGGTGCCGCATCGTTGGATTCATCGGTGGCGCCAGTCGGGGCCGTCTGCTGAGGCTCAACGGTGGCTTGCGCCGCCGGAGCAGCATCGGTTGCAGGCGCGGTCGAAACAGCTGGTGCGGTCGTTGCAGCCGTATCCCCCGCAACCGTCGGCGTCACCGGAGCCGCGGCAACCTCATCCGTCCCAGCGGCGGGATCGGCGCATTCCGTCGCCAGCGCCACGCTCGGCAGCAGCAACTGACCGACCATAAGCGCACACGCGCCGGCGCAAGCTATTTTGGCACCCGCACAACGCCAGGTACCGTGAGCCAGCGAGCAGGTGGACTCACGTTGAGCTTGCTTGTCAAAGTGGCTTACGTTCATAACGGCCTCCTTGGTCGTAGGGACATACCGCCACAAAGGTGCCTGTCCCCTTTGCGGTGGTTCTGTACCACCAAGATGTGCCAAATGACTCCGTATGCCTAGGTTCGTAGATGTGAACCTAGGCCTTTACCTGCGGTTTAATTCAATATGATTTCGCCATCGCCACACTCGTCCCGGGAACGCTACAATCGAGGACACGATTATTCGTCCACCCAAAGGACCGTCCTTGAACCTGAGCAGGTCTAAAATCAACGCGCTTCTGGCACTCGCGCTCTTCACCTTCGCCTTCCTTGCCGCCGAGTTTCGTTTCGACGTCAACGTCGGGCTGCTCGCCGGTGCCGAACGCGTTGTGATCGCACAGGGCTTTATCCTTGGCGCCAGCGTCATCGGCTTTATCGGATATGCACCACTGCTCGGTCTCGCCCAACGCAAAGGCCAGCCCCAGGCAGTTGTCAGCGCCGCCGTTCCCATCGCCATCCTGGGATTGACCCAGATCCAGTCCCCCACGGGTTCGCTTGCTCTCGAGATTCTGGGGTGCCTCGCATTCCTCGGACTCGGCCTGTTGGGCGCCGCTACGCACTACGCCTTTTCACTGGCGTTTCAAGACGATCCCAAGCTCGCCACCGGCGCAGGAGCGGCCTATGCTGCGGGCATCCTGATACAGTTCGCCATCAACCTGCTCAATTGCAGCGGTATCGCAGAGCTCATCGTCCTTGGCGCAGCGACTATCGCCGCATCCGCCCTCAGCTTCGTTCCCCAAAAGGCTGCCGAGAGCTCCAGCCCCGCCATCAATCCCTTTGTTGAGCCCTCTCATGCCCTCGCCAAACAGGCATGCTGGAGCATCGCACTCGTCATGATTCTTGCCTGCTTGTTCTCGACCCTCGACAACGTGGTCACGCTCTCCAACGCCCACGGCACCATTGCCGTGCAAACCTGGCCGCGCCTCTTTTTGGCGGCAAGCGGCCTTGTCGCCGGTCTTATCTTTGACCTTGCCGAGCGCCGCTACATGGGACTTGTCATGCTCGGCATCGCCGTGCTCTCGACCATTTCCATCCTAGCCGTGGAGGCCGGCGCCGATCCCAACCTGGGCCTTGTCGTCTTTTACCTGAGCTCGGGCTTTTTCGTCACGTTCTTCACCGCTACGTTTACACAGCTAGCGCCGCGCATGCACGCACCCGCCTTATGGGCCGGCATGGGTCGCGCGGCCAACAACGTATGCGCGTTCACCACATCGGGTATCTCGCTGGCGCTCGTGACCTCGAACAACGTTGCCCTCATTATGATCGGCGCGCTCGTTTTGCTCGTCGCTGCCTGCGCGGCATTCGTGGCAGCCGGCCTGTTCCGCCTACCCCAAACCGAGCAGGAACGCGAGCGCGAGCAGCTGGCAGAAGAAGCGCTCGCCGCCCCCACCATCGAGGAGCAGCGTCAGGCCTTCATCGCCGACCACGCTCTCACCCCGCGCGAAGTTGACGTGCTCATAGCCGTTACCCAGGACGAACGTCCACTTAAACAGGTCGCCGAGGAGCTCGGCATCTCGATGCGCATGGTACAGCGCCACCTGAGCTCTATCTACCAAAAGACCGACACGCAAACGCGCGCCGGTCTCACCAAAGCCTTCCCCTCGGCCTAAAACAAAAACCACCACAAAGGCCCCCTTTGCGGTGGTTTGAGCGGAGCAGAAGGCCACTCTGCCAGTTTGTCTCAGTCTGTAACAGATAGGCCCCTAAAAGCAGGCTTATTGTTACAGATCGAGACAGTAAAGGGACACGAAGCGATCCTTCGCAGCAACGACCCTCTAGTAAAGCGATGCGACATATCGGCCGAAGCCTGGCAATGCAAACTCAAAACGTCCTTGTAGAGGCTCTTCAATTACCCCAGCCTCTACCAGACGCTTTTTATACGTTGAAATCGAACCGGAACTCTTCTTAAGCCTCGCTGCCAGCTCTTGCCTGGTCGTCGTCCCAACCGGATTCATTGCACGAAGAAATTCAAGGTCCCCTCGTGAAAGTTCCGCCGCCGTTGAAGCGAAAACTCGCGATTCCAGCTCCTCTTGCGCAAGTTTCGCGCCTCGTTCGACATCCTCAATAGAAACCTCGGAGGCTTGGCGCGAAGCATTCCATGCCCGATACCCCACCAACTGGAACATAAATGGAAAACCATCGATCGCCTTGGCAGCGAGGTCGATCGCCTCATCAGAAATCGTCTTGCCGCCGTCCTCAATCGTTAGTCGAAACGCTTCTTTTACCTCAGTCGGTGAAATTGATCCCAGCGAATGTTGAGCCGCGCGACGAAGAAACGATGTCGATTTCCCCGTCAGCAGCGCCAGCACGCGAAACGGCAGCCCCGCCATAAGCAAAGCTACCTTTTTATTCTCGCTTACAAAGTGCTGGTAGGTAGTAACAAGCTCCGTCATTTGCGCAAACGATGCATCCACTTCGTCAACGGCGATAAGCACCCCGGTGTCAGTCGCTTCAAGCTGAGCAAACAAAGCGTTCATCTTAGTACGCCAGTTAGCGCCCTCAAATTCAACATCGATGTTTTCCCAGCTCATGCTTCCTACGGGGGCAATGCCGACACTGTTCACACGCCTAGAAGCGGGCTTTTCGATCAGATGGGCGGCTGATTCGTTGAGGCGCTGCAAAATGTCTTCGAGCATCCCCTCCGAGGCCGTCACATTCGCTGTAATCCAGCCCTCTTGCTGGGCGCGGTACGACAGATATGCCAAAAGCGCCGTTTTACCTGTACCACGCGCACCATAGAAAACCGAGCAAAGATTGGGATCGGAGTCGTCATTTTCAAACGCCAGCACCATATCATCGATGATTTGCTCACGGCCGGCCATATACGCCGGTACACGTCCGAACATCGGCGTGAATGGATTTGCCTGCCTGTACGCCGTCGGTGCCGCCATAAAGCCTCCCTTTAACTCATATAACTTAATTATGCCCCTACTATCTATAATTTATTTGAGTATCTTTGAGTTTTTTGAGCATCCTTGAGTTCTTTGAGCGATCGGCCCCGGCAGAACCAGTTGACTTTCTCTGCCTAAAACAAAAACCACCACAAGGTGCCTGTCCCCTTGTGGTGGTTTTGGTCGGTTAGCCTTCGAGCTGAGCCACCTTGTAGCGGTAGGCAGCGGCGATGACGTCTTTGCAGCCTTCGCGGCCCAGCTTGGCGCGGTTGACGACGATATCCTTACCACTCGTCATCTTCCACTTTCCGGCGCTATAGCGCTTATAGAACGCCTCGCGCGCCTTCTGCTGCTGCTTGACCAGCTTGGCGCCCTTCTTTTTATTAAGGCCGCGCTTCTTGCGCACGATCTCGACGCGGTCCTCAAAGGGAGCGGTCACTAGCACGGCAATGTGGTTGGGGTTGTTGCGCAGCAGATAATCGGACAGGCGGCCTTCGATAATGCAGCTCTCGGTCTCGCCCAGGTCCAAAATCACCTGGCTCATCTTTTGGAACAACTTATCCGAGTACGAACGCGCATCGTAGCGGTCGGGCAGAAACGCCATATTCTCCACGGCCAGGCGCTCGTCGTAGGCGGCCATCTTGTCGAGCGACTCGCCCGCGCGCAGTGATGCACGCACCAGCAGCTCGTTATCGTACAGCGGAATCCCCAACTCGTCGGCAAGCATGCGACCAATCTCGTGGCCCTCGGCGCCAAAGTCACGCGCGATGGTAATGACCACAGGACTCTTCTTATTCTCCAGATCGCTCATCGCGATTCCTTTCTCTATGTGACAAAGGGGCTGTCCCTTTGCCACATTCTACGCTGCCACCATTCGCCTCTGATATGCCCTCACCAGCAGCGAAATACCAAAGTTGAGCACAAAGTACATCGCAAACACCAGGCCGTAGAGCATAAGCACCTGCGACAGGTCGATTGCGTGGGCCATCACGACGTTTGCCGTGTACATGAGCTCGGCCACGTTAATGCCCGAAAGATACGAGCTGTCCTTGATGACGGTCGTGCACTGGCTAAACAGCGCCGGAATGATCGTCTTAAACGTCTGCGGCAGAATGATGTAGCGCATGGTGGCAAAGAAGCCAAAACCCTGGCTCTGCGCTGCCTCAAACTGGCCGCGCGGAATCGAGTTGAGGCCTCCGCGCACAATCTCGGCCATAACGGCGCTGGTAAACAGCGTAAAGGCGATGGTCGAAATCACAATGTCCAAACCCTGCACCGTAAAGTAGATAAACAGGATCCACAGCAGGTTCGGCGTGCAGCGGAACAACTCGATATAGGCGCTCACCAAAATACGGAACGGGCGGGGCGCGTAGCTTTTAACGAGCGCCAGCACCGTGCCAAAGATGAGCGAGAAAAAGATCGACAGCGCCGAGATCTCGATCGTCTTAACAAAGCCGCCCCAAATGTAGAGCAGGTTGGTCGCGTTGAAGATTTCCATGCGCTAGGCCTCCTCTACGTTGTCGAGCCCCAGCTCGGCCAGGCTCACGCCGCGCGGACGCTCCTTGGAGCGGCGCTCGAGCCACTGCACCAGCATGGCGAGCGGAAAGCAGATGATGAAGTACATAAGGCAGCAGACGATGTATCCCTGCAGGTAACCGTACAGACTCACAAAGTTGTCGGAACGGTACATAAGGTCGCCGCCGGCCACAAGCGCCAGCACCGACGTGTTCTTGAC
>UMGZ01003425.1_pt1 | contig 19761 bp, 12 predicted proteins | sample 1965421 | NCBI WGS metagenome assembly UMGZ01 (sample SAMEA4836087, study PRJEB28245) | human gut metagenome | biome: gut microbiome; material: fecal sample | place: Denmark | collected 2008
GTGGGAGGACGGCATGGGAACTAATCCCATGCCTCCTACCCGATGCCGAGGAGATGCATGGCTTCGGCCGAGGAGCCGATGAAGGTTATGCCCGCTTCCCGGCAGAGTTCGGGGAAGGTGTTGTCTTCGCTCGCAAAGCCCCAGCCCGGGTGAATGGCGACGGCGCCGCGTTCGCGCGCGAGCCGGATGATTTTCGGGAGATCGAGATAGGCGCGGGGGTCTGCGCCGAGAAGAATGAGTTCCTGTGCGGAGGCGGCAGCCGGCTCCGCCTTGTCGATGTCGGTCGCGGTGACGGCCGCGACGGCATTGAATCTTTCGCGTATGGAGCGGGCTATTCGTCTTGCCGGAATGCCGCGGTTTGCAACAAGGATGACCTTGCCGCGCAGGCTTTCGCGGACCTCCTCAAAAGAGCGTTGCTGCATGCTGGATTTCCTTCCTAATAAGCGTGTGGTGATTGGCTGGATTTTTTTGTTGTTTCCCCGCTCCGAAGAGCTTCCGATGCTCGGATTTCCCTGCGGTCAGCGTGCTTTTCTCGATGTTCTGAAAGCTTTTTGACCGACCTCAGGGACCGGTGCGGGAAGAGAGAAGAAAGAGGTGAAGCTTCGAAATGTCTCCGGAGCGGTCAGTTCCGCGTGAGGCTCCCGCGCAGGCACGAGATCATGCGGGCGTGCGACTGGATGACGAGCTCGCCCTCCGAGGAAAGCCCGAAGAGGCGCCCTTCGATCCGGCCGCTTCCCGGGCCCTCGGGGTCAAGAACGGAAATGTTCTCGCCTTTCCAGAGGAGATAGTCTTCGGCGAGGGCGCGCCAGCGCTCGAGAAGCTCTAGCGGGTCTTCCCGCGCGATGCGCGCTGCGATGCGGCACCAGAGGAGATAGGGGTCGTTGATGCGTGCGTGTGAGGCCCCCGGCGCGTTCTGGTGAAGCGGCACGGCATCCGCGAGCTTCCCTGCGGGGAGCGCCGCACCCTCGCGCAGGAGGTCGGCGCCCGGCGCCCAGGAGAGGTTGAGGCCGATCCCGGCGGTCAGCAGCCCTCCGATTTCCTTCAGCAGAATTCCGCCCGCCTTGGCGGCGCCTTTATGCGTGAGCGCGACGATGTCGTTGGGCCACTTGATGAGGACGGCGTAGCCCAAAGCCTCAAGCTCGTCGGCAATGAGTGCGGCGAGCGCGGCGGCGCTTGCGGCTGTCTGCCAGACGCCGGCAAGCGGGAGGCGGATCGCCGCATGAACGTTCCCGCGGCGGCTTTCCCAGGCGCGGTTGTACTGTCCGTGACCGGCATTCTGTTCGTCGGCAAAGATTGAGCCGAAAAGCGGGAGCTCTCCCTTATCGAAATATTCCCGGGCGTTCTGGAAAACCGATTCGGCAGAAGCGAGGCGCAGTGGCGCTGGCGGACGTGGATAGGCGGGCTGCATGGTTCGGGGCATCCTGGAATTTCAAAGGATGAAAGATCCTTTGCCTCGTTTCAGGTTAACAGCAGGAGCAGCCTGAAAAGCGTTTATTGCCGCATCAAAACGCATCTCAATGAAGAGCTTTTGCGCCCGTCTAGTGGCCCTTGAGAGAAAGTGCCGATGGACATTCTGCCTAGTGCGGCGGCCGCAAAGCGTCAGTCGGCGCCTGCTCCCGAAATGTCGTCCCAAATAATGTATGACGATGACGGGCCGCTCTCACGGGTGCCCCCTGAGGCTCGCGGCCGATGCGCATGCGGGATGGAGAGGTGTGCTAAAACTTTTCCGTGCACTCCGCTCTCCAGGTCCGAAACATGTCGTTCCGCAGACATCCTCTTTTTGCCGCTCTCATGACGGGCGGGCTCCTCTTCTCCATTCTTCTGCCCGCTCACGGTGCAGAGAAAATGCCGGGAAGTCCGCAGGCGATCCGCATCGGGATCAGCGAATTTGCCGACTATTCGGTGAATCTTCCCATCCTGCCGGCAACCGTGAAGACGCTCGAAGAGACGCTCGGCGGCGATCGGCTCGAGGTCAGGGAGTTTTCGGTTGCGGCGCTTCAGGAGGCGGCGAAGAAGGGCGAGGTCGACATCATCATTTCTTCTGCCGGCACCTACCGGCGGCTAGCCATTGAAGGCGCGGGCGTGAGGGATCTCGCAACGGCGGTCTCGACAAGAGCTCCGGACCCCAATCATGCAGACGGCTCGGTATTTTTTGTCCGGAAGGACCGCACGGACATTCAGACCATCCGTGATCTTGAGGGAAAGAGCGTCGCGGCGACCCACCAATACGCCTTTTCCGGCTGGCAGACCGCGGCAGGGGAGCTTCTTCGACGTCACCTCCCCGAGGCCGACCATTTCTTTTCCCGCATTGATTGGCAGGGCCACGAGATGGCGCGCGTCGTCAAAAGCGTTGAGGAAGGAAGCACGGATGCCGGCGTCGTCAGGGCATGCTTTCTCGAAGACATCGGCGCGGACCTTGCAAAATTCCGCGTCCTTGATCCGAGAGCGCCCGACGGCCGGATCGACTGCATGACGTCGACGGACCTTTATCCCAACTGGACGGTTTCGACGCTGCCCGGGACGCCTCCGAAGGTGAGCGCGGAAGTGGCGGCGGCGCTTCTCGCGATGAAGCCTATTGAAAATGGCCTCGAGTGGAGCGTCGCCACGGACTTCAGGACTGTCGACAAGCTGCTTTTCGACCTCCGGGTCGGGCCCTACGCGTATCTGAGGAACTTCAGCTTCATGCGCTTCGTCAGGGAGCATTCGCTCCCCTTCAGCATCGGGATAACGTTTCTCCTTGCACTTCTTTTTCACTCGGCCACGGTCTCCTATCTGGTGCGCCGCCGCACGAGAGAGCTCGAGGCGTCGCTCACGCGCGAACGGGAGCTCGAGCGGGAAACGCATGAAGCCGAACTCAGGCTCGGAAGGCTTCAGCGCATCGGCATCGTCGGTCAGATGTCCTCGATGATCGCGCACGAGCTCCGCCAGCCCCTCGCGAGCATCTCGCTTTATGCGTACGGCCTCCTGAGGAGATTTGAAAATAAGACGGATACCCGCGAAGGCACCATTGATTTCATTGAACGGATCGAGAAGCAGACGAAGCGCGCCGCATCGATCGTCGACCAGGTGCGCGGATACGCAAAGGGGCTTCGCGGACGGGCGCCGCTCGATCTCGCGGATGCGGCGAGGAAGGCCGCCGGGGAGCTCTCCAAAACGTCCCGCCCCGCCGCCGTTCGGTTCGAGTCGAAGGTGCCGGGGAGGCTTATGGTTGAAGCCAATCCGCTTGAAATTGAACTGATGGTGCTCAACCTCGGGAAGAACGCCGCGGAAGCCCTTAAGGCCGCACCCTCCGCGAGAGAGCCGGAAATCCGGATCGAGGCCGCGCAAAAGGCCGGGGAAGCCGTGATTGCGGTGTGCGACAATGGGCCGCAGATCGACGAAGAGTCCTGGAAGCGCCTCAATGACGCGAATGTCAGCACGAAGGCTTCGGGGCTCGGGCTCGGACTTGCCATCGTCCGGTCGCTCGCAGAGGATATGGGAGGAAAGCTCGTGCTTTCCCGCCCGGAAAGCGGAGGACTCTGCGCCGAAATTATTCTTCCGCTCATTCAGGAGGAAAGAGGAGATGCAGCCGCTCATTCGGATTGTTGACGACGACGATGCCGTCCGCACGGGCCTTTCCTTCGTGCTTGAAGGCGAAGGCTGGTGCGTTGCCGCTTATCCGTCGGCCGAAGCGTTTCTGCGCGAGGATCTGCCGTCCCGCCCCGGCTGCCTGGTTCTCGACATCAACATGCCCGGCATGAACGGGCTCGAGCTTCAGCGCACGATGCGCGAGCGCGGCTATGGTCTTCCGATCATTTTCCTCACCGGAAAGGGAAGCATCGATGCGGCCGTGACGACGATCAAGCTCGGAGCCGTGGAGTTTCTCGAAAAGACGGAGGACGCCTCGAGACTCATTGCCGCCGTACGCGACGCCGTGGCGCGCTCGCGCGCGGGGTTCGCCGACCTGGAGGCGGATCCCTTCGACGCGATTGAGGCGGTGAGGAAATTGACGGACCGCGAGCGGCAGATCGCGGGCTTTCTTGCCTCAGGACTCCTCAACCGTCAGATCGCGGAGCGGCTCGGCATTTCCATGCGGACGGTGGAAGCGCACCGGCAGACGCTCTTCAAAAAACTCGGCGTCAAAAACGTTTCAGAACTCTCAACGCTTCTTGAGATGGCGAAGATTCCCGACTGATAACCTCGGAAAGAGGCTCTCGTTTGATGAGCTCGGGGAGTACGTACGTAGGGTCATTTTCTAAATTCATCTCCATGAGGAAAGCCGAAGGCGCTTTCCTTCGAAATCTCAACGAAAAATGGAGAAGAAAATGACCTCAATGTCCAAGCGCTCATTCCTTCGCGGTGCGGTTCTGGCTGCTGCGGCTCCGCTCGTTCCCGCTGCGGCGAGTGCAAAGAGCTTCAGTGAACCCAAATGGGACCGCGAGACCGACGTCGTCGTTCTCGGCTACGGCGGCGCCGGTGCGGCTGCCGCAATTTCCGCGCATGATGCCGGCGCTTCCGTCGTCATTTTCGAAAAGCTCGCCGAGGGCGGCGGCAACACCGCGGTGAGCTCGGGCGGCGTGATGATCCCGAACAACGAGGAGCGCGCCTTCCAGTACCTCGCGAAGACCTATTCCTTCGCCAACAGCGAAATTGATGAGGAGCAGCTGCGCGCCTTCGTGAAGGAATCCATGAAGACGAAGGAATTCCTCCTTTCGCTCGCCCCCGATCAGAAGGTTTATGTCTACGGCTATGCGGGCTTCCAGAACATCCCCGAGCAGGATGCCATTGAAAAGTGGCGCTTCCGCACCCCGAAGGGACAGAAGACCCGCGGCGGCGACATGCTCTTCAACAACTACCGCTACGCCGTTGAAACGGTCCGCAAGATTCCGGTGGTCTACAACGCCCGCGGCCTCGAACTCATTCGCGAGAACGATGAAGTGAAGGGCGTCTGGGTTGAGATCGAGGGCCGCAGGGAGGCCGTCAAGGCCCGCCGCGCCGTCATTCTCGCCACCGGCGGCTACGAGTTCGACCAGACGATGCTCTCCAACTACACGATGGGCAAGGACTTCCATCAGCTGGGCGCTCCCGGCAACACCGGCGACGGCGTGCGCATGGCTCAGGCGGCCGGCGCCGACCTCTGGCACATGAATGCGCTTTCCTGCCCGCTCGGCCTCGTCGTGCCGGGCCTCAAGACCGCGTTCCAGATCAACATGCTCGCGGCGAGCTGGTTCTACGTCGACCAGGACGGCAAGCGCTTCGGCAATGAAAAGGCGGACAACCACACGGGCGTCTACACCGTCAATGTCCTCGACCCGATCAAGCACCGCTATCCGCGCATCCCGTGCTACGTGATCTTCGACGAAAAGGCCCGCCAGCGCGGACCGATCGTCGGCGGCGCCACCTCGGGCTGGGCCATCAACCGCGAGGGCTATCGCTGGAGCCGCGACAACTCGGCCGAAATCGAAAAGGGCGTGATCGTCTCCGCCCCCACGATCGAAGCGCTCGCCAAGAAGATCGGCGTTCCGGAGGAAAACCTCCGCGCCACGCTTGAAGTCTGGAACAAGGACATCGCTGCCGGCGAAGACAAGGCTTTCGGCCGTCCGATTCAGAAGAAGGGCAAGTCTTCCTTCGAAGGCCGCGAAGCCCCGCTCATTTCCGCGCCCCTCGATGCGAACGGCCCCTACTACGCCGCGAAGCTCGTTCCGACGCTTCTCAATACCCAGGGCGGTCCGCGCCGCAATCAGCTCGGTCAGGTGCTCGATCCCTTCCGCCGCCCCATCGCGCGCCTCTACAGCGCGGGCGAACTCGGTTCCATGTGGGGCCACATCTATCAGGGCGCCTGCAACAACGCGGAAGCCTGCGTGTTCGGCCGCATTGCCGGCCGCACGGCTGCCGCTGAAAAGCCCTGGGGCTGATGAGCTCCCCCAAGGCTGACAGCGCTTGACCCCAAACCCGGCTGCCGCGGTCCGTTAGCGACCGCGCAGCCAGTGAAATCAGGAGACGAATAAAAATGAAGCGTTCTCTCTTTACGCTCGCAGGCTGCGCGATGGCGCTCGCGTTCCTCTTTGAAGGAAGCGCCTCTGCGCAAGGTCTTGCAGACCGCCATGTCGCGCGCGGTCTTCAGTGCCAGAGCTGCCACGATACAACGCCGCCCAAAGCGGACGTGAAGTCGGCGAAATGCGAAACCTGCCACGGGTCGATGGCCAAGGTGGCGGAAAAGACGGCCGACCTCGACATCAATCCTCATGACTCGCATATCGAAGGCGCGCAGTGCCTTGAATGCCACCAGGGACATAAGAAGCCGCAGCTTCTCTGCGACCAGTGCCATGAATTCAGAGGCATGCGGGTGCCCTGATCAGGGTCCCGAATGAACGGGCAGAAAAAAGCCGGAGCATCCCTCGCAGGACGCATCCGGCTTTTTTGACTACTTCAGAAGCAAAAGGCTTCAGGCCCTGAGGAGCTTGAGGAGTTCCTCAACATGGGTCTTCGCCTTGACGCCGCGAAGCGCATGAAGGATCTTCCCTTCGGGGTCGATCACGAAGGTGGAGCGCTCGATGCCGAAGCACTTTCTGCCGCACATCATCTTTTCCTTCATCACGCCGTAAAGATTGCAGACCGTCTCTTCCTTGTCGGAAAGGAGCGGGAAGTTGAGCGACTGCTTGTCGCGGAAATTGCAGTGGCTCTTCACGCTGTCGCGCGAAACGCCGAGAATCTGGTAGCCGAGCGCGGCGAAGTCGTCGCGATGGTCGCGAAAGCCCTGAGCTTCGGCCGTGCAGCCTGCCGTGTTGTCCTTGGGGTAGAAGTAGAGAATGACGCCCTTGCCCCTCAGGGAAGAAAGCGTGACGGATTCGCCGGAATCGCTCTCAAGGGTGAAGTCGGGGGCGGCAGCGCCGGCAGCAAGTTCCTGGTCAGACATCTGAAAGTCTCCTCAGATATTAATTAAAGGCTATTGAAAACAGCCTTTCGATTGAGTGCGGTGGAGTCTAATCCGTTTTGTCCCGGAACGAAAACGTTCCCGGGCGCAAAACCGTTAGGAAATCGTTCTGCCGCACCAGTCCGTCGACGAGGCGGATTCGATGAGGAAAACGGAATTCCTCCGGCTGAAAAAAAAAGCCTTCTCCGGGGAAAACTTCCGGAGAAGGCTGGAGCCTTTTGAAAAGGCGGTTTAATCGGTCATGCCGCCCGCGAAGTTATGAGCCGGCCTTGGCGGAAACTTCCCGGTTCGTGCCGGCAAAGGGCCTGAAGAACTGGGGCGCAACCTGCGGGACGAATCCGGAACTGAGGTTCGTCTGGGACGCTTGGTGAGTCTGGTGCTCCCTGAGGTAGTCCTGCGCGGCCTTCGGCAGACGAATTTCGCTGCCCGTGCTCTCCATGTAGTCCTCGTAGACGTCGGCGGCCGTGGGGAGGATCCACTCGCCGTCTTCCTTCTGGATGGAGGTTTCGCGAAGGCGCGACGCCATGGCGCCGCACGTCCACACCTTGTAGTTCCTCATATGGGTGCAGAGGCAGCCCTTTTCCTTCGGGGGAACGGGTTCGCCCGCGCTCATCGCCTCATGACGGAGCTTCCATTCCTTGAGATAGGCGCATTCGCCGTGGTTGAGAAGGTACCCGTAGGCTTCGCAGTTGGGACGAATGTCGCTTTCGATCGCCGGAGAGCACTTCAGCATGCGCATCGGATAGTCCGTGGGGGAGAGGCCGTTCACTTCGATGTCTTCGGGCTTCGAATTGAAGAACGCCTGCTTGGCGGCGCACGTGAGGCCGCTCTCTTCGGTGACGGCAAAGCGGGTGGCGGCCTGAATGCCGTTCGCGCCCACCTCGCCCATAAAGCGCGCGGCGTCTCCGCCCGTGAAGATTCCGCCCGCGGCAATCACCGGAATGGAGAGGTTCTTTTCCGCAAGAAACGCCTTCACTTCCTTCACGATGGCTTCGAGCGAATGATTCTTCCAGTCCTCCATGCCGAAGCCGAGGTGGCCGCCGGCCAAGGGGCCTTCAACCACGACGTAGTCGGGGAGGCGTCCGGTTGCGGCGCTCTTTCTGAGGAAAAGGTTGAGCGCGCGAGAGGAGGAGACGATGATCCCGAGGAGCGCATCGTGAAAGCGTTTGTTCTCCGACATCAGGCGGAAGCTCGAGAGGTGAAGGCCCGCCGAGAGCGTGATGCCGTCGATCCCGGCGTCGAGCGCCGCGTTGAGGCGGGTTTTGAGCGTATCGAGCCCCGAATTCATCGTGAGCTTTTCCATGCAGTTGATGAGCATGAGCCCGCGGCCGGTGGTGCGCTGCATGACGTTCGAGATGTAGCGGATGGTCGCTTCGCGAACGGCGTCGAGATCAAAAAGTTCGGCCGATTTGTCCGCGGCGTCCCTCAGGCCCGCGTAGAGCTTTGCCTTCGCTGCAGTGAAGCGCGTGCCGAAAAGGCGGTCCGAGACGTCCATCAGCATGGCGTCCGAAAGATGAGAAATGCCGCCGAGCTTTTCAACGGCGAGACCCAGCTCGGCCGTGGAAATATTCGTGCCCATGCCGCCCACGATGAGGGGCGAATAGTCTCTTCCGCGCAGCGTAAGAGCGTAGGAGCTGAGTGAGGTCATTTGAAACTCCGAAGGAATAGGGGGCGGCAGCTCTGCCGCTCGTTCAGGTTTCGAAAGTTTCTCTTTTCAGAAGTCCGATTCACGGGCTTAAAAACTGGGATAAATCCGCAAAAAAAAGCTCGTTTTCAGAAGCGAAAATATGCTATGGGAGAAAACCCTGATATGGGGAGCAATGCGTCGGGACGGACTTCCGGAGTAGGCAGAACGGGATTTTTCGGGCGAGCGGCCGGCGTTGCGCCCGTTCTTCTCAAAACATTTCCCAAGCAACAACTTGTTGCATAATGCGGAAAAGTTTCCGGCTCTGCCCTTTAAGAGGCAGAGCCTTCCCCGATGAACCGGGTGCCTGCGCAGTCTGATCCTTGAATCGCGCCCTCGAAGGCATCCTCAGAGACAAAAACAAAAAATATGGAACCCTATGCCGCTGGATGGCTGTCCATCGTTCCGCCGATTGTTGCCATCGTTCTTGCGCTTCTGACGAAGGAAGTGCTCTCATCCCTCCTGATCGGCATCCTGACGGGCACCCTGATCTACACGATCGGCACCGACGGGAACGTCATCATGGATACGCTGCAGACGACCTTCACGCTGATGGGCAACAAGGTCGACTTCAACATCCTGATCTTCACCTCGCTTCTGGGCGCCCTGGTTTACGTGGTTGCCATGTCGGGCGGCACGAAGGCCTACGGCAACTGGGCGGTCGAGCGCGTGAAGACGCGCCGCGCGACGCTCTTCTCGACCTCGGGCCTCGGCATCCTGATCTTCATCGACGACTACTTCAACTGCCTCTCCGTCGGCACTGTGATGCGTCCGCTCTGCGACCGCTACAACGTCTCGCGCGCGAAGCTCGCCTATATCATCGACTCGACGGCGGCTCCGGTCTGCATCATCGCGCCGGTCTCCTCCTGGGCGGCAGCTGTGGGCTCGTCCCTGAAGGGCAACGGCGTCTTTGAGTCCGACATGGCGGCCTTCATCGCCTCGATTCCCTGGAACTTCTACGCGCTCCTCTCGATCTTCATGGTGTTCTTCATCATCGCCACGGGCCTCGACTTCGGGCCGATGCGCCGCTCTGAAGAACGCGCTGCCGCGGGCGACACGGGCGGCGTGAGAGGGGGCGGAGCGGAACCCCCGAAGCCCAATCCCAGGGGCCGCGTCTCCGACATGCTGATTCCGATCTGCGCCCTCATCGTGCTCGCCGTCCTTTCGCTCATGTATTCGGGCGGCTACTGGGGCGCCGATCCGGCGTACCACTCGTTCCAGGCCTCGATCGGGAATTCGTCGGCCGCTTCGGCCCTCGTGTGGGCGGCCTTCGGCTCCGTGCTCGTCGCCTTCCTTCTTTACGTGCCGAGAAAGCTCGTTCCCTTCGCCGACTTCATGCAGGGGCTTCTTGAAGGCATGAAGCTCATGCTTCCGGCCAACATCATTCTGATTCTCGCCTGGACGCTCTCGGGCGTCTGCCGCGACCTCATCAGCACGCCGCAGTTCGTCGAGTCCATCGTGACGCAGTCGGGCGCGGGCCTCTCGCTCTTCCTCCCGGCGGTCGTCTTCGTGATCGCGGCCTTCCTCGCCTTCTCGACGGGCACGGCCTGGGGCACCTTCGGCATCCTCATCCCGATCGTCGTGCCGGTCGTTCAGGGCATTGATCCCTCGCTCACGATCGTCGTTCTTTCGGCCACCCTCGCGGGTTCTGTCTTCGGCGACCACTGCTCTCCGATTTCCGATACGACGATTCTTTCGTCGGCAGGCGCCGGGTGCAACCACATCGAGCACGTGGCGACGCAGCTTCCCTATGCGCTTCTCGTTGCCGCCTGCTCGGCCGTGGGGTACCTCGTCGCCGGCCTCTCGCACGGCAACCTCTGGCTCTCGCTCGGCACGGCGCTCCTTCTTCTGATCGTGTCGGTTGTGGTTCTCCACAGCCTGCGCGGAAAGCAGAAGGCTGCCGCAGCCTGATTGACTGCACTGAAAGTTCCCGGGACCGCCGCGAGCGGTCCCGAAAAATCCCCCGGAAAGTCCTCTTCGGCGCCGGGGGATTTTTTTGCCTTTCTCCCCAAAAAGTCATAAGGAGAATCTCCTTCACCCCTAAGGCATTTCTCCCAGAAGGCAAGGCACGAATTTTCTTTTTTATGACTTCGATCAATGCTTGCACCGCCTTCTCCTCGGGAGAACCCGGATTGACGGCATCCGCAATCAAGCATTCTTAATGCCTCAGACCTGTCTCCGCTCAGAGCGGAGCGGGCGACCCCCGCGCTCAGAGCGAATCACTGATGGTTCTCCTCTGGCGCATGTCAAGAAAAACGTCTGCAGACCCGGTTCCGCAAGCCCCTCGGAAGGCTTCACGGAAGGCAAGCCGGGTCGACGGCAGACCAGCACGGGGCAGAGAACGAGACCAGGGTGCGGCTAAAGGCTTGAAGACTTCAGTCCGTCCGCCTTCTCCGACGATGCTTCAGGGTAAGGAACAAAATGGAGAATACCGGCGGCTTATATCGGAGCGAGTACGAGCACGACGCATGCGGCGTCGGCTTTATCGCGCACATCAAGGGCCAGAAGAGCCACAGCATCGTGAGTCAGGCGCTCGAGGTTCTGAAGAACCTGCGCCACCGCGGCGCTGTCGGCGCCGATCCCCTGCAGGGCGACGGTGCTGGCATCCTCATTCAGATTCCGGATCAGCTCTATCGCGACGACATGATGAACCAGGGCGTGAAGCTTCCGCCCGCCGGCGAATACGGCGTCGGGATGGTGTTTCTGCCGCGCGAGGAAGCCTCGCGCCACGCCTGTCAGGAAGAAATCGAGCGTGCGGTGCGCGCCGAAGGCCAGGTGATCCTCGGCTGGCGCGACGTGCCCGTCGACCGCGACATGCCGATGTCGCCCGTCGTGCGCGAGAAGGAGCCGGTGATACGGCAGATATTCATCGGGCACAGCCCCGACGTTCTCGTGACGGATGCGCTCGAAAGAAAGCTCTACATCATCAGAAAGCGGAGCTCGATCGCCATCGCCAATCTGAAGCTGAGGCACTGCGGCGAGTTCTACATCTGCTCGTGTTCGGCGAGAACCGTGGTCTATAAGGGGCAGCTTCTTGCCCCCCAGGTCGGCGTCTACTACCGCGACCTGCAGGACGCCCGCTGCACCTCCGCGCTCGCGATGATCCACCAGCGCTTCTCGACCAACACCTTCCCGCAGTGGCAGCTCGCGCACCCCTTCCGCATGATCGCCCACAACGGCGAAATCAATACGCTGCGCGGCAACTTCAACTGGATCCAGGCGCGCGAAAAGCATATTTCCTCGCCCGTGCTCGGGAGCGACCTCGACAAGGTCTGGCCTCTCATTTTCCAGGGCCAGTCCGACTCGGCATCCTTCGACAACGCGTTTGAACTCCTCGTCATGGGGGGCTACCCGCTCGCTCAGGCGGCGATGATGCTGATCCCCGAGGCCTGGGAAAAGAATGCCTCGATGGATCCGAAGCTTCGCGCGCTCTACGAATACAACGCCGCGCTCATGGAGCCCTGGGACGGCCCGGCCGCGGTCGCCTTCACGAACGGCCGCCAGGTGGGCGCCATTCTCGACCGCAACGGCCTGAGGCCCGCGCGCTACCTCACCACCAAGGACGACCTGGTCGTCATGGCCTCCGAATCGGGCGCCGTGCAGATCGAGGAATCCCGCATCCGCCGCCGCTGGAGGCTCGAGCCCGGAAAGATCCTCCTGATCGACATGGAGCAGGGGAGAATCATCGGCAACGAAGAGCTCAAGACTTCGCTTGCCACGCAGCATCCCTATCAGGAATGGATCGACAAGATCAGAATCCGCATCGACGACATTCACGAGACGCCCGTGCCTGAGAAGCTCGCGCTCCCGCAGAAGTCCCTCATGCGCGTCTTCGGCTTCTGCCGCGAGGACGTGGAGCGGATTCTGAAGGCCATGGCCCGCGAGGGACAGGACCCGGTGATGTCGATGGGGAACGACGCGCCGCTCGCCTGCCTCTCAGAGCGTCCGCAGATGCTCTACGACTATTTCCATCAGCTTTTCGCTCAGGTGACGAACCCGCCGATCGATCCGATCCACGAGGAAATGGTGACGTCGCTCGTAAGCTTCATCGGTCCGCGTCCGGACCTCCTCAACATCATGGCAACGAATCCCCCGGTTCGCCTTGAGGTCGAGCAGCCGGTGCTCACTGAAGCGCAGATGGAGCGCATCCGCTCGATCAGCCGCTTTACGGACAACAAGTTCCATTCGCGCGAACTCGACATCACGTATCCGCTCTCCTGGGGCCCCGACGGCATTGAAGCGCGCTTGGCGAGCATTCGCGCCGCCGCGGTCGATGCCGTGAAGAGCGGCATCAACATCCTGATCCTCACGGACCGCAAGGTGAATCGCGACCGCGTCGCCATTCCGGCGCTTCTTGCAACTTCGGCCGTTCACCAGTGCCTCGTTGAGCACGGCCTGCGCACGAGCACGGGCCTTGTCGTTGAAACGGGCTCCGCGCGCTCGGTTCACGACTTTGCGGCTCTGGGCGGCTACGGCGCCGAGGCCGTGCATCCCTATCTCGCGCTCTCCGTCGTTAAGAGCCTCGCCAGAACGGAAGAGGACCGGGAGCGCTTTGAAGAGAACTACATCCACGCGATCGACAAGGGTCTCTACAAGATCATGGCCCGCATGGGCATCTCGACCTACATGTCCTATGTGGGCGCGCAGATCTTTGAGGCCGTGGGCCTCAAGAAGTCCTTCGTCGACAAGTACTTCACGAATACGCCGAGCCCGATTGAGGGGCTCGACCTCTTCGACGTCGCCCGGGAAGCGGTTGAAATTCACCGCCGCGCCTTCTCGACCCCGATCATGATGACGCCGGTGCTCCCCGCAGGCGGCAGCTACATGTTCCGCGAGGACGGGGAATCCCACCTCTGGACCCCGGAAGCGATCGTGCATCTGCAGCGCGCCGTTCGTCAGAAGAGCTGGGAAGAGTACGAGAAGTACGCGGAGACGATCAACAATCAGACGAAGAAGCGCCTTACGATCCGCGGGCTCTTCGAGTTCGTGCCGGGCAAGTCCGTGCCGCTCGAGAGCGTGGAGAAGGAAGAGCTCATCATCCGCCGCTTCTCGACGGCCGCGATGTCGATGGGCGCCATCTCCACGGAAGCGCACGTGACGATGGCGGTCGCCATGAACCGTCTCGGCGCCATGAGCAATTCCGGCGAAGGCGGCGAGGACGTCCGCAGAAACGGCGTGATCGGGAAGGCGACGACCCTCAAGGCGGTTCTCGGCGACGACGTCGTCGTCGACTATCCCCTGAAGAAGGGCGACAGCCTCCGCTCGAGAGTGCGTCAGGTGGCTTCCGGCCGCTTCGGCGTCACGACGGACTACCTCGCCAACGCCGACCTCATTCAGATCAAGATGGCGCAGGGCGCGAAGCCCGGCGAAGGCGGCCAGCTCCCGGGACACAAGGTCTCGAAGTACATCGGCATGCTGCGTCATTCGCTCCCCGGCATCGGACTCGTTTCGCCGCCGCCCCACCATGACGTCTACTCGATCGAGGATCTGGCGCAGCTCATCCTCGATCTCAAGTACGCGAACGTCAATGCGGGCGTGAGCGTGAAGCTCGTCTCCCAGGTCGGCATCGGCACCGTGGCCGCGGGCGTGGCGAAGTGCAAGGCCGACCACATTGTGGTGTCGGGCCACGACGGCGGCACGGGCGCGGCGCCCGCCACCTCCATCAAGCACGCGGGCAGCGCCTGGGAAATCGGGCTCGCCGACGTCGAGCAGACGCTCGTCATGAACGGGCTCCGCTCGCGCGTCCGCCTCCAGGTCGACGGCCAGATCAAGACGGGCCGCGACGTGGTGATCGGCGCCATTCTCGGCGCCGACGAATTCGGCTTCGGCACGTCGCCCCTCGTGGCGATGGGCTGCCTCATGATGCGCAAGTGCCAGAAGAACACGTGTCCCGCGGGCATCGCCACGCAGGATCCGGAACTTCGCCGGCAGTTTGTGGGTCTCCCCGAGCACGTGGAAAACTACTTCCGCTTCGTCGCCCGCGAAGTGCGCGAAATCATGGCAAGCCTCGGCGTCAGGCACTTCGACGAGCTGATTGGTCATACCGAGCTTCTGAAGAAGGTTGACCACGCGCCCGGCACGAAGGGGAATCTCCTCAATCTCGACCGCATCCTCCATCGTTCGGAAAATCCGTCGGGCGATCCGATCTTCTCCTGCGAACCGCAGGATCATGAGCTCGAGAAGGCTTTCGACATGCAGTACGTCGCGAAGCTTCGCGACGCGCTGAAGACGGGCAAATCCTTTGTTGTGGATTCCCCGATCGGGAATACCGACCGCGCCGTCGGCACGCTCCTTTCGGGCGTGGCGGCTGAAGCCGGGAAGGAAGCGCTTCCCGCAGACTTTGCGCTCTTCAGGCTTCACGGCATTGCCGGTCAGAGCTTCGGCGCATTCCTGGGTCAGGGCATTTCTCTGCGCCTCACGGGCGGCGCCAACGACTATGTGGGCAAAGGCCTCTCGGGCGGCTCCATTGCGCTTAAGAAAAGCGACGCCTTTGACGGGAAGCCCGAAGAGAACGTCATTGCCGGTAATGCCTGCCTCTACGGCGCCACTTCCGGCGAAGTCTTCATTTCGGGCGTCGCCGGCGAACGCTTCGCCGTGCGCAATTCCGGCGCGAGCGCTGTGGTTGAGGGCGTGGGCGACCACGGCTGCGAATACATGACGGGCGGCACGGTGGTTGTCCTCGGACCCACCGGGCGCAACTTCGCCGCTGGCATGTCGGGCGGCATGGCCTATGTCTATGACCCGGAGAACGTGCTCGCCGGCCGCATGAGCAGCGGCAAATTCACGCTCTCGAAGGTGCTCCCGAAGTCCGAGCAGCCGGCGATTGAACCGAGGCACCTCGGTCTCTCTGACGAAGAAGTGCTCCGCGGACTTCTTGAAAGGCATCTCGCGCTCACGGGCAGTCCCGCTGCGCGCGCAATTCTCGACGACTGGGGCGAGGCGCTCGACCGCTTCACCAAGGTTTTCCCGCTTGAGTACCGCAAGGCGCTCGCCGAACTTTCCCGGGATGAGGAGCACTGAAAATGGGACTCGACAAAGGTTTTCTCAAGTACGAGCGCATTGAGCCGAAGCATGAACCCGCGGTGATCCGCATTCATCACTTCCGCGAATTCATTTCGACGCTTACCGACGACGAGGCGCACGATCAGGCGGCGCGCTGCATGGACTGCGGCATTCCCTTCTGCTCGCACGGGTGTCCCCTTCACAACCAGATGCCGGACTTCCAGCAGTACGTGACGGACGGGGACTATCAGAGCGCCTGGGAGGTGCTCTCCCAGACGAGCAGCTTCCCCGAAATCACCGGACGCATCTGCCCGGCGCTTTGCGAGGAGAGCTGCACCCTCGGCATTCACCGCGAGGCGGTCGGCATCAAGTCGATCGAGCGCAAGATTGCCGAATACGCCTTCGAGCACGGGCTCGTGCAGCCGGTGCTCCCCTTCGCGAAGACCGGCTGCCGGGTCGCCGTGGTGGGGTCGGGCCCCGCGGGTCTCGCCTGCGCCCAGGCGCTTGTCCGCGCGGGCCACGAGGTGACGGTCTACGAAAAGATGGATAAGGCCGGCGGGCTTCTGCGCTACGGCATTCCCGACTTCAAGCTCTCGAAGGAAGTGCTCGACAGACGGCTCGATCAGCTCGTGCGCGAAGGCGTGAAGTTCGTCCTCTCGACCCGCGTGAGCGCGGGGAGAAACGATGAAGCGCTCGAAGCCGGCGTGCATGACGATTCCGTCGACACGATTTCGATTGAGAAGCTCTCTGCGGCGAATGACGCCGTCGTCCTCGCGCTCGGCGCCGAGGTGCCCCGCGACCTGCCGCTTCCCGGCAGGAGCCTCAAGGGGATCCACTTTGCGCTCGACTTCCTCATCGCGCAGAACCGCGTCAACGCCGGAGGCGTTCCCAATCCGATCGACGTGCGCGGAAAACGCGTCGTCGTGATCGGCGGCGGCGAAACGGCAAGCGACTGCATCGGCACGGCGAACCGCCTCGGAGCCAAATCCGTGACGCAGCTCGACTATCACGCCGAACTCCCCGAAAAGGCTGATCTCCTCAAGGAATGGCCCGACTGGCGGAAAATCAAGCGCACGTCCACCTCGCAGGAGGAAGGATGCGTGAGGCTCTTCTCAACGAGCACCACGTCCTTCACGGGCGAGGACGTCGTGACGGGCGTGAAGACCGTTGAGGTCACCTGGGGACCGGGACGAAAGATCACGCCGGTTGAAGGCACGGAAAAGGAAATTCCTGCGGACGTGGTGCTGATCGCCATGGGCTACGCCCATCCCTCCCATCGACTAGTCGAAGCGCTCGGGCTCGGCACCGACAAGCGAGGAAGCATCGAGGCGCCGGTTCATGGCGCAGGCGCCTGGCGCACGGCTTCCGAAGGCGTCTTCGCTGCGGGCGACGGCAGAAGCGGGCAGTCGCTTGTCGTCAATGCCGTGGCCGAAGGCCGCGAGTGCGCGCGGGCCGTTGATGCCTGGCTTAAGGAACTGCGCGAAGAGCGCACCGCCCGCTCCTGGCGATGACGGGGGGCTGCTTCCTCTGACCTGAAGCAGATAGGGCGCCGGATCCGTGAAAAGACCGGCGCCCTTTCTTTCACCCTTAAAGAGCAGGAGCTTCTTCGCAATGCATTGATTTGGTGCATGCGCGCAGGTCCTTCAATCCGGCCAGGATGCCTTTTGATGCTGCTCTTCCGCCCGGACGGTCGCTCCGCCTAAGAACTTTTGACGAGGACAGACCGGCCGCGGTCAAGGGAATGACTTCTCAAGGACCTTTTTTCGCTTAAGCCGATGCGTCCGGCACGGTTCTTGCTCCTTTTTCTTTTCCCGCTCCAACACAACAAAGACCAGATAACCATGACGAGTGCCGCCAATCTCTCCACAGATTCCCGTCCGCCCTCAACGGAAGCCGCTTCCGCGAGAGCGCCTCTCGATGCCCGAAAGAACGAGGAGCCGAAGCCCGGCTTCTTCAAGCGCTTCGGCCTCATCTTCGCCTTCATCGCGCTCGCGCTCATCTGCCTTGCGCCCGAGCAGCAGGGACTTACCGTTGCCGGGCAGCGCATGATCGGCATCATGGTCTTCGCCGTGATCACCTGGTCGAGCACGGCCGTCTCCTTCCCGGTTTCGGGCGGTCTCATCATGGCGCTCATTGCCGTCCTGATCGGGCTCTCGCCCAAACCCGACGGAACGGGCATCATCGGCACCACGGCCGGCATGAAGACGGCGCTCACGGGCTTTTCGTCGCCGGCCTTCTGTCTCGTCGGCGCGGCGCTCTTCCTGGCCGCCGCCATGATGAGAACGGGGCTTGACAAGCGCATTGCGCTCCTCACGCTCTCCAAAATCGGCGCCACGCCCAACCGCGTCGTCATCGGCATCATCCTCTGCGGCTTCATCCTCTCCTTCTTCGTGCCCTCGACCACGGCGCGCGTGGCGTGCCTTGTGCCGATCGTGATCGGCATGATCCGGGCTTTCGGGCTCCAGATCAAATCCGCCTTCGGCGCCATGCTGATGATCACGGTCGCGCAGGTCGACTCCGTCTGGAATGTCGGCATCAAGACGGCTGCCGCGCAGAACATGGTCGCCGTCAACTTCATCCGCGACATTACCGGTCAGGAAATCTCCTGGCTCGATTGGTTCATTGCGGCGGCCCCTTTTGCCGCGCTCATGTCGGTCGTTCTCTACTTCGTCGTGACGAAGCTTCTGGGCGGGAGCGTCGAGCCCTTCCAGGGCGGCGAAGCCGCCGTCAGAAAGCAGCTCGCGGACCTCGGCCCCATGAGCCCCAATGAATGGAAGCTCACGATCATCTCCCTCATTCTCCTTTTCCTCTGGGTTACCGAGAAGAAGCTCCATCCCTTCGATACGACGACCACCACCGTCTGCGCGATTGCGTTCCTCATGCTCCCCAGAGTGGGCGTCATGGACTGGAAGGGCACGGTCGACCGCATCAACTGGGGCACGGTTCTCGTTTTCGGCGTCGGCATTTCGCTCGGCTCCGCGCTGCTTTCGACCAAGGCCGCGCAGTGGCTTGCCAACTGCATCGTGACGGGCTTCAGCCTCGCCGACGCCTCGACCTTTGCCGTCATCGCCATCATGGCGGCCTTCCTCATCATCGTTCACCTCGGCTTTGCTTCCGCGGCGGGGCTCGCTTCGGCCATCATTCCGATCATCATCGCGGTCCTGGGGGAACTTCAGGATCCGAACGTCAACATCCTCGGCATGACGATGATTCTGCAGTACGTGATCAGCTTCGGCTTCATCCTCCCGGTGAATGCGCCGCAGAACATGATTGCCTACTCGACGGGCGCGTTCGACGTGAAGACTTTTGCCTTTACGGGCATCATCCTCACGGCTGCCGCCTATCTCCTCGTCCTGCTTCTTACCGCTACCTACTGGAGCTGGCTCGGCCTCGTGTAGGCGCCTGAATCGGAGAGAAGGCAAAAAGAACCCCGGTCAGCCCGAGCGCGGCCGGGTATCTTTTTGTTCCCAGCTCTCCGTCTGCCGGATGGCGCCGGGAGCATTAAAGTGGTGAGTCCGACAAGGCGCAGATTCCCCCGATGAAGGCGCTTCGCTTCATCCCTTCATTCCGGCTGCAGTCAAATCTGCAGCTTCCGTTCCATGACATTCCTCACCTCCCGCCGCACGCTTCTCACTCAGTCTGCGGCGCTCCTCGGCTTCGCATTTCTTCCTCACGCCCATGCTGCGGCTTCCTGGTCTGCTGAGGCTTTTGAACGCGCCCGTCCGATTGAGCGCGCCGTCATCGATCATCCTTTTCTGAAGGCGCTTGCGGACGGCACTATCGAAAAGGACAAAATTCTCTGGTACCTCGCTCAGAATGCGGGCTACCTCAACAATTATGCGGCGAGCCTTTCGCGCGCCTGCGCAAAGCTGGAGAACCCGGAAGACCGCTCGCTCCTCGCGCAATGGATCAAAGACACGGCAGGCACCGAAACCTGGACGCTGGAGCTTCTCAAAAAGTTCAGCGGCAGCCGCAACACGGCTCCTTTCATGCGGCTTCGTCCGACAACGCTCTTTTACGCCTCCTGGGAAGCAAAGGCTTCAGAGGAAGGCACAGCCGGCGAAGCCTGGGCGGCGCTTCTTCCCTGCTTCACGATGTATGAGACCGCGGGCCGCTTCATCGCTGAAAACATCAAGGCGGAGAACCCGTACCGGGAATGGCT
>UMGZ01072833.1_pt1 | contig 19410 bp, 18 predicted proteins | sample 1965421 | NCBI WGS metagenome assembly UMGZ01 (sample SAMEA4836087, study PRJEB28245) | human gut metagenome | biome: gut microbiome; material: fecal sample | place: Denmark | collected 2008
AGCAGGCCATCTTCCTCGGACAGTTTTCCAAGATTGATGTCCATTAGGAGAATATCCGGCTTGTCCCTTTCAATCTTTGCCTCTATTTCATCAACGGATTTGATATTTGAAAACTGTTCAATGGATGGGAAGTCTGATAATACAATCGCCAAACTTTGAGCAAAAAGCGCATGGTCATCGACCAACAAAACTCGCATAGGATTCATCTCCTTTCATGGGAATAAAAATGCTGACATTGGTTCCTCCATTTGGATTTTCTTTGATTGCCATTTTGCCATTCAAAAAGGATACCTGCTCCTGAATGGAGGCAAGTCCGTGATGAATGGAGTGATCTTCGGGAGGGGTTGAAAATCCGGCTCCGTTATCTGACACTTGCAGGATAATCATGTCATTTTCCTGTTGCAACCTCACATCAATTCTTGCAGCATGGGAATGTTTGAGGGCGTTTACAGCCAACTCTCTCGCAAACCGACAGATCAGCATTGTGTACGGTTCCACTAAAAAAATATCGTCTTTACAATCCAGGGCAATCAAGGTATCACTATCATTGGTAATAGAGTCCAGGACGCTTTGAAGATTCTCTTTGAATGTCAAGTTCTTTAATAATTTTGGATGGTATGCCTGCATCTGAGACCGTATGGAAGATGTGAGTTTTCGCAGCGTATCTTCCAATAGCTGCTGAATTTCGAGCTGCCCAGCCTTACGCACCAGATTCTTCATGGAAAGAAGATCCTGTAAAATATCATCGTGCAGGTAATTAGTAAACTCTTTTCGCAGTGCTTCTTCATGTATAAGCTGCGCTATTGTGTATTCATAAAACGAAGGAACGGCTTTGGAGGCGTTATTCTCGGATCTGCTCGCTTTCCAAAATAACAGTAGGCGATAGAGCAGTCCACAAAAAACGAGCAAGTAAAGCAGCGTAATCGCGGTTAAAATGGGCAAACCAAACAACCATACAATTAGTACGAAGCTGGCAATGCAGAATAAAAGAAAAATAGAAGTTGTGGGCCAGCTTAATGAAAAAAATGGCTTTGGCTGATGATCCGTCCGAAAAATGATACTGTGGATACTGACAAATGTAAGCATGACGATTAGGTATAGTCCCATTTGCTCAACATAATTCTCTTTTCTGGAAAAAGCTATCACGTAGCAGATAAATGGAAGCAGAACAAAGATTGCTGAAAATAGCAGTTGCTTTCTTTGACTTTTTAAAACAAACCATACTCTTTTTCGATGAATTACAGATATAGCAATGCACCAGGCAAAGGAAACCAGAAATTGAATGTTGTAGAGAATGTAAAAAGATTCTCTGTCAATAAAAAAACTAAGGGTTGCTGTAAAGCAGAGGATGGCTGTCCCGGACCGGAATATCCTTCTTCCCTTGTAATTGGCTCCTTGAAAAAGAAATGCCTGCACAAAGTTCATCAGTTGATACAAACAAATCGGAAGAATAGCAACGGAGGCCGTGTCTGCAAGGGAATAGGAACTAAATAGCGACAATCCAAAATACCATCCAAATAGTATCAGGAGAATTGCAAATTGTGATAAGACAGGATTCCCTTTTATGTTTTTACCGGATATATAGTAGCCGTCCCAAAATAGAAATGTCAGAAGTACAATATGAACGGTATTTTCCGCTGGCATTTTAGCTCCGACAGCATTCATTACACAAAGAAACACGATAAGAAATAGCTGATTAAGTATCATCAGACCTTGTCTTACCATATATTTTCGTTTCACGGTGGCACCTCCCATCTGCATTTATTCTACTCGACATGGACTAAATCTGCAAGTGAAGCAAATGGGTAGCCGCAGGCGGCTGGCTTCTGTAAGGAAACCAGCCGCCTGCGGTATTTAGTTCATGGCCGCTTTATAGCAGGAGTATTTCGTCACTTCATAGTAGATAAAGTAAACGATAGAAAAAATTCCAATGGCCAAGGCAATAGGCAGAATAACCTCACCGGCCTGGCCCAGTACATCATCCATCAATGCCGATTTGTAACATATAATGGCAAAAACGCTGTGCAACATACCGATCACATAAGGAATCACAAAGTAAATCTGAATCTGACGGCGGACACATCGCTTTATCATTTTTTTATTATATCCCATGCGTTGAATGATATTGTAATCATCCCGATCATAGGTGACCGCAGACAGATTTTGAAAGTAGAGGATGCTGCCAGTTGCAATTAGAAAGATAATCGTGGCAAATGCTATCAGCAGATAGGTAGAGCTGTTAAGCTGAATGATTTCCGTCTGCCGTTGCCAGGCACTTGCGAGATAGACGTTGTCCGGCATAGCATCTTTCAAAATCGTATAGGCGGTTCCATCAGAACGGGTATCTCCGCCATTGATGCTTACAACGGTGATTTTTTCAGGCTGTCCGTTTGCGATGGTCTGATAAAGTTGGTCTGAGACTACAAGTGTGGCAACACTATTTGCGAATCCAATCGGGTTATCCAAAGTGGTCTGAACAACGGTCACATCAGTTGAAACACCATTTCCAATGTCCAGATGATAAACAGCGCCAACATCAGTGTTATCAGGGTCGGGCCGGTATTTCACCAAAACACATTCCGTATCACTAAACTCGGAAATGGAACTTTCTTTTCCCTGGCTATTTAGTAAAGTATTGTAGTCGGTCAGACTCATACACTCAAATCCGGGGGTGCGTACTCCTTCACTGCTAATGCTGTATTCATCGGGAAGCCGATCTGACGAGGCTGTGATTTTTAGCAAGTCGGTTTCTTGTACCTGATATTCCTGCCCGTTTAGTCCTTCAGCCAGTGCTTCCAGTGCCTGCCTGTTCCGTTGTTCGTCCTCAACCCGGTATTCGATAGCGGAAGGAATAATTCGTTCCACGGCTCTGTAAGGATACCAAACCGAAAGCGTAGTTGCTCCGAAAACGGAAAGCGTTCCTGCAACCAGCAGAATCAAAAGAATCAGCGACTTTGCATTGGAACGGATACGGTGCATAAATTTGGGAGCAACAATAATCGTGTTTTCCCGATACAGAACGCTGTGACGATTTTTGATGCACTGACATACGAAAGGCACGAAAGAATAGATGGTCAATACTGTGCCAACTACTACCAGCACCAGCGTCAGCAATGCAATAGGGTAAAAACCAATCGTTGTCCAAACAGACTGAGTCCCCCGAACCATATCCAGCGCCAGAGCATACCCACCGAGCAGAAAAACAATTCCGATGATGGAGAAAACGATATTCGGGTGGACAGGTTTCTCCACCTTTTTTTCCAAGCGCACCAGATCCAAAAGGGTTGATTTTAGAAGCAATCCTGCATTGGAAAGTGTAAGGGTAAGCAGTACAGCAAGGATAAACAGGAAGATTGAGCTGACGGCCTGTGGATTGATAAACGGAATTGCCCCCATATCAATCGTCAATCCAAGTAAAGCAACAATTCCTGCCGTTATACCAATGTGCAACAAGCTACCAGCTAAAATGCCGACGAACATTCCGCCAAGGCAAACAAAGATATTTTCTATGGTCAGCAGGCGAAGCATATCCCCCTTTCGGTATCCAAGCAGAGCATAAATGCCCAATTCTTTCATCCGGCGGCGCATGAAGAAGTTGTTTGAGTAGAACATGTAGAACACAACAAACGCCATGATAAATACCGCAACTACGCTGCACATCATTTCTACACGGCCATCCGACGAGATTTTTTCCATGATAATCTCGTTCATGGAAAAAGAGGTAAAGCAGAAATAAATCATCAAAACGAAAGAAACGGAAACAAGATACAGAGAATAAAAAGAAAAGTTCCGTTTCAGATTTTTTAATGCTATTGTTGCTAAATTCATATAATCACCCCCAGTTACCGCTTCTCGTCCTGGCGGGCCGATTCCTGCATGATAGCTTCATAGAAACGCCGCCGTTCAGCATCGTGGCGTTGTAGTTCAGAGATGATATGTCCATCTTTGAAGTAAAGGATGCGATCCGTATAGCTGGCAGCATAGGGATCGTGGGTTACCATGAGAATTGTGGTTCCCAAAGTATGGTTGACTTCTGTTAATGCTGTCAACAGTTCAGTGGCAGAACTGGAATCCAGTGCGCCGGTGGGTTCGTCCGCAAAGATTAGAGGAGGACGTTTTACCATTGCGCGAGCCGCCGCCACACGCTGCCGCTGGCCGCCGGACAATTCGCTAGAATATTTTTTTAGCTGGGAGTCAATTCCAAACAGCTCGGCCAGCTCTTTCACCTTTTTATCAATCTCTTTTGCCGGTTTGTGCAGCAAAGTCAGCGGGACGGCAATGTTTTCTCTCACTGTCAAGCTATCCAAAAGAAAATATTCCTGGAAAATGAAGCCTAAGTTATTTTTACGGAAATCAGCGGCCTGTCCTTGACCGAGTTTTTCAATATGAGTTTTCCCCATAACAATATGCCCGCTGGTCGGAATGTCGATTGTAGAAAGAACATTCAGAAGGGTTGTTTTACCAGACCCGGAGGCCCCCATGATGCCCAGAAACTCACCCTTTTCAACTTCAAAAGAAACATGGTCAAGGCCGGGCTTGGGCTGGTTCTTATAAATTTTGGTTACATCCATAACTTGTAACAGTGTACTCATGCCTTCTCCTTTGCAAAGCCGTGGCTTACCTGAAAGAGCATGGGGATATGAGCTATGAGGACCTTCAAGCAAAGGTCCAGACCACGACTTCCCGGTTTAATGAGCTTTCCACGCAGATCAAGGACATGGAAAGCCGTTTGTCTCAAAATGGAGAATTGCAGAAACAGATCGTCAACTACTCTAAGACGAGAGCTGTCTATATTGAATACCGAAAAGCCGGTTACAGCAAAAAGTTCCGGGCCGAGCATGAGACTGACATCCTGATCCACCAGGCGGCAAAGAAATACTTTGACAGCCTGGGTGTGGAGAAGCTGCCTACTATAAAGGCTCTGCGGGAAGAATATGCCGAAGTGCTGGAGGCTAAAAGGAAAGCCTATGCGGAATATAAGCAGGTACGGGAAGAAATGCGGGAGCTGCAGAATGTGAAAGCCAATATTGACTATCTGCTGGGGCCATCGGCGGAAAGGACACAGGGAAAAGAACATTCATAAAGTCATGATATAATAAAAAAGCAAATTCTTTGTCCAACTCCACCGAAACTCCACCTTTGTATGTTACACTACTCTTGGAGGTGCAAGCGATGTCAAAAATGATTTTGATTATAGAGGATGAAGAATCCATTCAGAACATTATCAAGGCGTTCCTGGAGGATGCCGGCTACACGGTGGTTCTTGCCGCGGATGGCATGGAAGGGATCGAACAGTTCCGGGCGAACAAGCCCGACCTGGTGCTTCTGGATTTAATGCTCCCGAAAATTGACGGCTTTGCCGTGTGTGAGATCCTGCGGAAAGAAAGCCATGTCCCCATCATCATGCTCACCGCATTGGATGATGACGACAGCCAGATGAAGGGCTTTGACGCCCTGGCCGATGACTATATCACCAAGCCCTTTTCCATGCCGGTTGTGATGAAGCACATCGAAGCGGTGCTGCGCCGGGCCGAACAGGGCGGCGCTGCGCCCAATACCGTGATCCGTTATAAGGAAATCACAGTGGATACGGACAGCCTTACCGTCCTTGTGGGAACAGAAAGCGTTTCCCTGACCACCAGGGAATTTGAGATTTTGAAGCTCCTTCTGGAGAATCAGGGCCGGGTGGTGTCCAGAGAAAGACTGCTGGATACGGTTTGGGGCTACGACTATATTGGCGACGAAAAAATCGTCAACACCCACATCAAGAACATCCGCAAAAAGCTGGGTGTGGACTACATAGAAACCATGAGAGGGGCGGGATATAAAATTGAGAAGGAAGATTAGTCAAAGTATCCAGGCCAAAACCTTTCTCAGTATGCTGGCGCTGCTGGTGGTCTGCTGCATTATCATTTACGGCATGGTGATGATTTTCCTGCCGAGAAATTACCATACGGAGCTGGAGGGGCAGGTCACTTCCGATTTTTACGACTTGGTGGAGGTCCTGGAGCGGAACGGCTGGGAGGCCAGTTCGGACAGTTTGATGGAGTTTTCCATGAGGAACAACGCTTCGGTGAAAGTCAACGATAATTATGGGAATAATTTGTTCTCCGTGAATTTTGCCGATATGGAGAACCTGGACACTTCTGCCCCCTCTATGAGCTGTTCCGCTACATTCCAGCAAGGCGGGCAGACCTACCATGTATTTGCCAATGCCGCCCTGGTCGCGGTGGCGCAGTCCTATGACATTCTGCTGAAGCTCATCCCCTTTATCGCCGTTGTGATTCTGCTGATCTCCGTCATGGGGGCGGTGGTTTGTTCCCGGTACTATTCCAAGCCTCTGGTTAGTATCAGCAATGTGGCGAAACGGATGACCACCCTGGACATGACCTGGAAGTGTGAAGTCAACCGGCAAGACGAGATCGGTGTGCTGGCCGCCAGCCTGAATGAAATGGCCCAGCGTTTGAGCGATACGATGGACAGCTTGAAGGCGGCAAACTGGCAGTTGAAGAAAGATATTGAGCGGGAGCGCGAGCAGGAAAAGCAGCGGGTGGAATTTTTCACCGCTGTCTCCCATGAGCTGAAAACCCCCATCGCCATCATTAAGGGGCAACTGGAGGGTATGATCTATCAGGTGGGCGAATACAAAGACCGGGATACTTACCTGCGCCGGTGTATGAAAACCACCAATGACATGGAGGCGCTGGTCAAGGAGATTTTGTCGGCGGCCCGGATGGGCGGCAGCGACTTCCACCTGGAGCGCACCGATTTGGACATCAGCCAAATGCTGCGAAAGGTCTGTCAGCAGTTCCGTGGCCGGATGGAGGACAAGCAGATGGAACTTCGCATGGACATCCAGCCGGAATACCACTACCAGGGGGACCGGCGGCTCATGGAGAAGGTGTTCACCAATGTGATCGGAAACGCCGTGGCCTATTCGCCGGTGGGAGCCACTGTTACGGTGTCGCTGCAGAACGGAACTTTCTTTGTAGAGAATACCGGCATTCACATTGCCGAGGAAGATTTGAAGCAGATTTTCACGCCATTCTATAGGGTGGACAAGTCAAGAAACCGGAACAGCGGCGGCAGCGGCCTGGGGCTGTATATCACTAAAACCATCCTGGACCACCACGAAATCATCTACAACATGGTCAATACGGAAAATGGCGTGAAGTTTACGGCGTTTTTGTGGTGATGGCACCATATTATTATTCAAAAGCGTCGGATGCGTATCTCATGGGCTGGTGCATCCGGCGCTTTATTATAGATTATCTATGCGTTTGGGGTGGATAACAAGCTTATTTTTTGCTGTCGTTCAGCCCAATCTTTCCTGTTTATACTGTTCCTATCGCCTTTTGAATGTAACCTATGCCTATACTTTATTCTTCACATTTCCTGCCTTGCGTTCTTCGAGCTGATGAAATATAATAAGAAATGTTGTCGGAGGTGCGAATATGGACTACATGACACTCAAAGAGGCAAGTGAGAAATGGGGCGTTTCGTCCCGTCAAGTCAACTATTACTGCGTCGATGGGCGTATTCCCGGCGCTGTGAAAATGGCAGGTGTTTGGCTGATCCCAAAAAAGGCAGCTAAACCCGCCGATAGACGATATAAGGAAAGCAGGTAAACCGATGTTACATATAGCAATTTGTGACGATGAAAAAGACTTTGTTCAGTATTTGACTGACCTATTGAACCAATACAGCAAGGAAACGGGCCGGGCTATAAAGATTACCCCCTACTATGACGGCATGGAGCTGATCGAGAAATACGACACGACCATTGACCTGATTTTCCTTGATATTCGCATGAAGCTGGTAAACGGGCTTCATGCTGCCGAGCGCATCCGGCAGATGGATGAACGTGTGGGAATTATTTTCCTGACTACTCTCACGCAGTACGGGCTTGAAGGATATAAGTATCAGGCGACCAACTATATCATCAAGCCCTTAAAGTATGCTCGGCTGAAATCGGAGCTGGATAAATTCGTGGAGCGCAGCCAGAAAGAAGAAAATCCCTCTCTGGTGATTGCCAACGATACGGGAAAATACAAAGTCCCCCTGAAATCCATCCGCTACATTGAAACCTACAACCGCAATTTGATGTTCCATACCGAACAGGAAAATATCATCTGCTACAAGAGCATGAAAGAAATGGAACGGGAGCTTTGCGACAAAAACTTTGTGCGCTGCCATACCAGCTATATAGTCAATCTGTTCTATGTGAAAGGCATTAAAAAGCTGGACATTGAATTGATTTCAGGCGAGATCATTCCCATCAGCCAGCCGAAGCGCAAAGAGTTTATGGAACGTCTGGCTGACTATTGGGGGGATATGCTATGATGTGGCTGTATCAGACTCTTGATATTCTTTCTACCATATTGGAAGGCTTCTGCTTATATGTAATCAGTAGATGTTTGTGTAAAGGGTTTCGGTTTCAGTCGGCAATCAACAAATTTATCCCGCCGATAGCTGAAATTATATTGGCTTGGAACTTGACTTGGTTTACGGAACTGGGCGCTTGGAAAATGCCGCTGATTGTTATATTCGGCATTGCAATTTTGAAAATATGCTATAAAGATACTATATATCAGATTGTTACAGTAATTGAAGTATGGTTTGCTGTGATTGTTTTCTTGTCAGAAGCTATTTATTTTAGTATCGGATATTTATTGTTTGGAAGCAATCAATCAGTGCAGGTAGACGGTCAAACTTTTGTTAGATGGGAAATCATTGCTATTGCATTTGCAACTCGTCTGCTCGTACTTGGCGTGGTTTATTTAATGCTGAGACATTTCAAATATAAAGTGCAGCTAAAAGACAGCATAATTTTAACTATTGTTTTTCTGATTGCCTTTACCATTTCACTTCTTGCTAATTTCAATCTACTGAATTTGGCAGGATTAGTAGATTTAGTGATTTATATCAGTAGTGGTGTATTGGCTGCTGTTTTTATGATGATTTTTATGTACGCCAAGAATGTTCTGTATCTCCGTGAACAGGAGCAGCGGGACAAAGTGCAGATCGCACAGCTCCAGCAGCAATATGCCTATTATCAGGACAAGCTGAAAGACGAGGAACGCATACGCTCCATCTACCACGACCTGAAAAACCACCTGCTTGTAATGGAAAGCAGGCAGAACACAGAAGAAACACGCCAGATGGCGGAAACGTTGCGCTCCCAAATTGCAGATTATGAGGACTATGTGCATACGGGAAACGAATTTCTGGACATCATTCTGAAAGATAAGGCGGCAAAGGCCCGCGAGAAACAGATTGATTTTTCTGCTATGGTTGACTTTCACGGGATCGACTTCATGGAGCCGCTGGACATCAGCACCATTTTCGGCAATGCCATTGACAACGCGATAGAGGCCAGCGAAAATCTGCCGGAGTACAAGCGCCTGATTACTGTCAAGGCCGAGCGTGTCCGGGATATGCTGCTTATCACCATAGAAAACAATACAGCGCCGGGAAACCATCTCACAGAGGGAACCACAAAGAAAGACCGCTTTGTGCATGGCTTTGGTATTCCCAACATCAAAAAAGCCGTAGAAAAATACAGCGGCCAGTGCAGCTTCCAACAGGAAGAAAGAGTTTACCGGCTGAAAATCCTGATCCCATGTCCTTAATTGAATAACGAATTGAACGACGCCGTTTCTTCGTGAAGCGGCGTTGTTTTCTGCCCTTTTTTCAGAGGGGGTTTAGTTTTTTCATCGTGGATATTAGATTACGCATTTTCCATTGTGCCTTTCTGTTGCCCGGATATAATGAAAGCAAATTCAGAAAAAGCAAAGTGAGGTCATGGTATATGAGTATTTTAAGCACCAAACAATTAACGAAACAATACGGCACTGAGCCGAATATTGTCAAGGCGCTGGACGGCGTGAGCATTTCCATTGAGCCGGGCGAATTTGTTGCCATCATCGGCACATCCGGCAGCGGAAAGTCAACCCTGCTGAATATGCTGGGCGGCTTAGACCGGCCTACTTCCGGCGCGATCAAGGTAGATAACTATGAGCTGGGCAAGCTGAAAGATGAGGACTTGACTGTATTTCGCCGCCAGCGGATCGGCTTCATCTTCCAGAACTACAATCTGGTTCCCATCCTGAATGTGTATGAAAACATTGTCATGCCCATTCAGCTTGACGGGAAAAAGCCGGATAAGAAATTCATCAAGGAGATTGTGGCGCTGCTGGGGCTGGAAAAGAAGCTCTACAATATGCCCAACACCCTTTCCGGCGGCCAGCAGCAGCGGGTAGCCATTGCAAGGGCATTAGCCAGCAAACCGGCCATTATCCTTGCCGACGAGCCGACCGGCAATCTGGACAGCAAGACCAGCGATGAAGTGATTGAACTGCTGAAAGTCACCAGCCAGAAATTCCATCAGACCATTGTAATGATTACCCACAACCCGGAAATTGCAGCACAGGCAGACCGCACCATCCACATTGAAGATGGCCGGATTGTGGAGTAAGGCGGTGATACCATGAAAGGACAGAAATCAATCATTCGCACATTAACAAACCGCAGTTTCAAGGCGAATAAAACGCGCAATTTGATTGCCGTCTTTGCCATCGTCTTAACGACGGTCATGTTTACATCCCTGTTTGTCCTGTCGCAGAGCATGGTTGAAAATATGCGGAATATGAATTTCCAGCAGGCAGGATATAACAGCCATTTGAGTTCCAGCACCATGACGGACACCGATATGGAGAAAATCGTTTCCCATGAAGCCGTCCGGGACTATGGGAAAAGCACGATTATCGGTGTGGCCGAAAATAAGGAATTGATCGGGCGGCAGGTAGAAATCCGTTATGCCGATGAAAACTATGCCCGTTCCAGCTTTTCCTATCCTACAACGGGAGCCATGCCGGTGCAGGAAAATGAGATTGCTTTGGACACCATCACCCTTGATAAGATGGGGCTGCCCTATGAGCTGGGACAGGAAATCACCCTTGAATGGCGCAAGGACTTAACTTCTGACGAATACATCACCAGCACCTTTGTCCTCTCTGGCTATTGGGATGGTAATTCCGCAGCTATGGCGAGTATGGCATGGGTTTCCGAAGCCTTTGTTCAAAGCCAGAGTGCAGGCATCGACCAAGAAGCGCAGCTTGCAAACGGGCAGGTTTTTGGAACCGTGATGCTGCACCTTGACCTGTATAGTGACAGCGATCTGGAAGGAGCGGCGGAGCAGATTTTAGCGGACACCGGCCTGTCCGATGTGTCCCTTTCTCCCAATGCGGCCTATGACGCCACAATGAACCAGAATATTATCCGTGAAGTGCTGCCGATGGCAATTTGCATGGTACTGGTATTTGCCAGCGGGTATCTGATTATCTATAACATTTTCCAGATTTCCGTTGCCAGCGACATCCGCTTTTATGGCAGGCTGAAAACTTTGGGAACCACCAAAAAGCAGCTAAAGAAGATGATTTACGGGCAGGCCAACCGTCTGTCACTGATCGGTATTCCCGTCGGCCTTGTGATCGGGTATCTGCTGGGGGCGGTGTTAGTGCCGGTAATGATTACCGGGACAACAGGAGAAGCAAAAGCAGCGGTCAATCCCTATATCTTCATTGGCTCTGCGGTGTTTGCTTATCTGACCGTCCTGATCTCCTGCATGAAGCCCGCGAAAATTGCTGGCAAGGTTTCTCCGATGGAGGCCCTGCGCTACACCGATACAGGTACTACCAGCAAACGGAAAATCAAGAAAAGCACCGGCGGCGCAAGCATCCCGAAGATGGCGCTTGCCAATTTGGGCCGGAACAAGAAGCGCACCGTTACGGTAATCTGTTCCCTGACGCTGGGGCTTGTGCTTCTTTCCTGCGTCTATGCGAAAAATGCCAGCTTTGATATTGATAAATACATGAGCCAGACGGTTATCAGTGATTTTGAGGTAGAGGACAGCTCGATTTCTTCCACCTTTGGAACCTATAACCCCTACGGTACAACCATTTCCCCGGAGCTGGTACAGAACATTGAGGGGCTTTCCGGGCTGGAAGCCACAGGGCGATTGTATTCGCAGGTATTTACCCACCAGATCGGAGCCTCTGCCCTTGAAAATATCCAGACCTATTATAATGCTGATGACCGGCTTGCTTACATTGAAACAACGGACGCAGGGCTGGCTGAAGCCTACCACGATATGATCGACAGCGGAGAATGTGTTTCCATTCTGTATGGCGTTGACGGCCTGATACTGGACACCTTTGCACAGGATGGCCGGATATTGGATGGCACCTTTGATAAAGATAAATTCCTGTCCGGGGGCTATGTGGTGATGGAGGCCGCCACCGGCGCGGAGGATAGCGAGAAAGAAATGCAGCCCACCTATTCCGTTGGGGATATGGTAGATCTGAATGGACAGCAATATGAAGTGATGGCGATTGTGGCAGACATACCTACAATCACCGAGGGCGTCAACAGCAGTACGCAAGATTTCCTTTCGTTCTATCTTCCGGCAGACACGTTCCAGTCTATGTACCCGGACAACACTCTGCGAAAGCTGTTCTTTGATGTAGCCGAGGAATACCAGCCGCAGGCGGAAGAAATGCTGATTGACTACCGTGACAACGTGGATAAATCCCTGAACTATACCGCAAAATCCACCCTGATGGAACATTATCAGGAACAGACACGGGCCAACACCGTTATGGGCTTTGCAATCAGTTTGATTATTGCCTTTGTGGGTATTTTGAACTTTATCAATTCCATGCTGACGGCGATTGTTTCCCGGCAGAAAGAATTTGCCATGATACAGAGTATCGGCATGACAAAGCGGCAGCTTCGGAGTATGCTGATCGACGAGGGCCTGTATTATGCCGGTAGCACCTTGTTGGCGTCCTATGTTTTGGGCGCTCTGGCCGTTGGCATTGGCGTCCGTATGATGGTATCGACTGACTGGACAGCGACATTCCACTTTACGCTTTTGCCGCTGGTGATCTGTACGCCGATTTTGATTGTGTTTGCAATTCTGATCCCTTATATCTGCTTCAAGAATTTGGAGAAACAAAGTATTGTAGAAAGACTTCGGGCAACTGATTAACGATTGTTTCATGCGGCCAGCGCAACCGTCACTGGCCGCATGAAAAATAAATGGAGTAGGTACATGAAAGAATACAAGCTAAAAATCAATGGGGAAATAGATTTCATCATCATATCTCCGCAGGTGCTTTCTTCCCTGATCTCTCAAATCCATAGCAGCCCGGAGCGCGAAGTTGCGGTAAATATCGAGGACATCATGCCGCCGGGATTTACAGATTATTTATTGCGGGTTATCAATGTCAATCGCTTTACCAATGAACGGTTCCGCTATCGCTACATTTTAGAAAATCCTATTACGAAAAAAGGGTTATATGAGATTTTGCGGCAGCAGCTTTCCAACGCAGACATTGAGAAATCCCCCTGTTTTCAGACCATACGCCTGACCGATACTTTCCGTGGGAATGTGGAGTTGGATATGGAGTGCAACGAACCGTTTTTCTGGGCCTGCAAAGATACAACAGCAAAGTTTGTTTACACGTTCCCGGATGGACGGGAGGAAACACTGGTAATTGAATATTGAATATCTTCTATCTGCCGAACAACGGCAAAAGAAAAACTCCCTTTTAGGTTAAGTGTTGCTACTGCTTAGCCATTGAAATTAGATGTAGAAATATTCATTAGGGGACATAACGAGGCTCCACCTTAAACCTTGAAGGCCAGTTTCTTTCTCCCTCAGTTTCGCCATGGCTGTCTCTCCTTTCTGCCTGTAGGAATGGAAAAAGGGCAGTCGATTTTCTCGGCTGCCCTTGTGGGAAACAAAGTTATTCTTCTGCGTTTGAATCAAGTGTTCCTGCACCGTCATCGGTATATAGGTCGGCAGGGATTGAACTAACAGCAAGTTGTTCTTCTGGCGACAAGGAATTATACCATTCAAGCCATTCAAGAGTTTCTTCGGTCAAGTCAGATTTGCTAAATGACTGTCCATTAAATTCAATGGTTCCATTAGAACCTATATCCCCAGAAATAGGGGTCAATGCCTTTAATAAATCTTCGCCTGTAACACCTAACTGAGCACCATCACTTGCAAATGGAATGTGCAACAAATATTCTCCGTCTACTTCATAAACATAAATATAGATGCCAGAACCAATATCTTGTGTATTGCCCAAAAGGGAAAGGACTTCTTCTCTTGTCATAGCTGGCTCTAATTCTCTTATCTGTTCAGATGTTACTTGTGTCGGCACGTCAATCTGCTCTTCGTTACCTGGCAATAGGTTAAGGATTTCTTCGGTTAATGGACTACTTTCTCCAGCATCGATGGTTTTTACTGCTTCTTTTATTTCTTTGTGGGAGTAGTCGCCCAAATCTTCAACAGGAATACCGAGGGAATTCAGATAATCGACTGCCGCATTATATTGAATTGTATCAATAGCAAATGCGGTTAATGGTACCATCAAGCACAAACAAGCCGCAATAGCTCCCCACTTTACCCAGCCGGGCTTCTTTGCTTTGTGATATGCCCTTGCCTCGTTGATATGATTCTCATTGATGTCACCGAGGACTTCATACAGTTTTTCATTCGTCATAGTTCAAAGCCCCTTTCTAAAAGGTAGTTGTGTAGTTTTAGGCGGATGCGGTTAAGGGTCATTGATACTGCTCCATCATTCATATTGTGTCGGACAGCAATTTCTGAAATGCTATCTGTGTACCAGTATCGGCTGATAAAAATGCTTCTTTTCTTTGGTGATAGACGATCCAAAAATGTATCAATGGCTTTCGTGAGTTCCTTTTGGTCAAATGCCTGCTCAACATCATCCTTGCCAGACACCAGGTCAGAAAGTTCCTCCAGAACCACAGGCAATTCTCCGCTACCTCGTTTATCGGCGGTATTGTGTTTATACCGGTTAAACGACAGGTTTCTTGTAATTTTTCCAAGGAATGTGGACAGAATGCTTGGCCTGTGAGGCGGCATGACGTTCCATGCGTTTAAGTAGGTATCGTTGACACATTCTTCAGCATCTTCCTGATTGCCCAGTATATTCTTAGCAATCGAGGTACAGTAGTTCCCGTATTTGTCAGATGTGGCATGGATGGCCTGCTCGTTTCTATCCCAGTATAATTGGACTATCTGTGCATCATCCATCGGTTTTCACCTCGCTTCCTTATTTACCTTTTCACCTATATACACAACTTTTGAACTCAAATCTCACACATTTTTTCAAACTTTTTTCTATCCAATAATACCATATTGTTATCACTGCAGTATATAGCAATAGGACTACCATCCAGTTATGAACGATAGTCCTACTGCTGGTTGCCTTTTAAACTACCAGTGGGAACTCTCCCTTGGTGTTGATGTCCATAGGACGGACTTTGATTTTATCGTAATTCTCTGCGTAATCATAACTGTCCGCTATGGTTCGCTTGAGTAGCAATTCTTTGTCTGCAAGGGGAAGGCCCTTATGTTGCCATAGCCAGATAAACAATGCCATGTATTGGTTAAGGTATTTTGTTGCTGGGAGCCGTTCTGCACTCTCCGGAAGCATCTTTTCTATCTGTGAATGTATTCCATTAACTGCTCCAAGGTTAAATGGGCCATTGGAATGTTCTCCAGATGGTATCTGCACATGGCGAACCTTTTCCTGCTTGGCTAAAGTCGGATAGGCTCCATGACTATCTGTAACGAATGTAGTATTCCTGCCAAATCGTCCTGACAGCAGTTTTTGTGCGTCCGTTGTCTCCAGTCTACCAACAGAAACAGGCTTTGCGATGATACGCTGTTCATCATCAACTGCTACAACGATACAGACTTGCTCGTTGCTGATACCTCGTTTGTATGTTTTGGTATTGTCTCTCAATTCCTGTAAGTATCCCGGAATTGCTGTAACTTGCTCCCACAGACCATACTTCTTCAAATATTCATCTTGCTCTGTCATTGTCATGTTATGCCTTGGAAACCTTCTGAGCTTCCAGATGAAGAACTCCGGATTCCTTTTGCCCTTAAATGAAACGGGGCAATACCATTCATCACATTGTATGATGCCCTCAAATACTAAAGTTGGTTTTCCTTCCTCATTAACTGCTCCTAAATCTTTTGCCAGTTTCTGAAATAGAATGTCCCCAATCTGAATTTTGTGTCTGTGTGCTGTGGATCTGCTGACGCCCATTCTCTCTGCCAGCTTGCCAATAGGTAAATTTTCTATTACTCCAGTAAACAATGCTGTCAACTGACTTCTGGTTAGTCTGGTGTTTGGGTGTTCTGACAGGGTAAATGTCTTTCCGCAGTCCTTACATATCATCCTGATGCTGCCTTTTGAGGTTGTCCCGTGCTTTTTGATTGCGATGCTCCCACAATGGGGACAGGCATCGATTCTTGTTTCTTCCTTGCCATTTTGTTGTTCCGACCTTATTGCCTGCGCCCGAAGTATCAGTTCATCCAGTTGGTCCGCTGTCAAACCATCCAGGGCGCCGTTCTTCATTATGTCTGAGAAAAAGTCGGACATAAGTAGGCCACCCCATTCTATGGAATTTTTAGCGCCTGCTCCATCTCCAGCGCTTGCCCTTCAATCGTATGTAAGGTTCCTTAATAATGCTCTTTTTTGAATGTTTAGTGCTCTCTGTTGAAATTGTGCTGCTTTCTGTTGTAGGTATGCAGCCTCCTTTACACACTCCTCGGCCTCATCAAATTCTGAAATGATTTGTAACTTCAGTTCATTTTTGTTCTTAATCTTTTCACCTTCAGCAGATGTGATTACTTTGTCAAAATAGTCCTTATCCTTCAACAATACAGCTATCATAAGTCCAAATAGTCCCGTATGCTGGTTTGGATTGTCTACCCTCCCTTCTATGTTAATACGTCTAAATTCTTCCCATTCTGGTGCCGCTATGATTTCAACTGCTAAGTCCTTTGCGTACCTACGAGCCTCAAAGGTTACATAGTTGTTTGTGATAACGACTGGCTCACCATAGTCCTTGTGATGGGCTGTCCCAGCAAATATCTCTTGGATTGGTCCTTTCCCAAGAGGCTTGTTGTAATACTTGCATTGAATATAAAACCGCTTGGTCGTGTTCTTATTTACTGCGGCTATAGCTATGATATCTATACCACAGTCGTTCTTAACTACACGCTCTGCCTTCATCCGAAGCTGACCAAGCAGTTCTTTAACCCATTCCTCAAACTCAATACCAGAATTGCAACGCTCAAAGTCAATGTCCATAGACTTACGCATGATGTATACGTCCTTTCAAAGTAGATTGAACTTTTTAAGTTCAACCCCTTCTATCCAAACGTATCATTGTGGTTTTCCCTGTCTGATTGGGGATGTATTACTTAACTTGTGGGACGCTCAAGTGGAAAATACAATGTAGTTCTCACTCTTTGGAACGCCATGTATGTCTTTGCTACCAAAAAAAATTTGATATTTTAATTTTGTATATATGCACAATAAATGGATGCCAAAATTATCTATTCCGCTCAAAAGAATAGAGGCACTCATTTCTGAGTGCCTCTGTATATTTATAGGATGTATTCACACAATATTCACCAGCCTGTGGCCGGGAACACAAAGTCGAATTGGGACAAGAAAAAAGCTGTCGTTCAGCAGCCCTATTCCCATGCCTGATTAGATAGCGGCGGCTTTGGAACATCAAGGCCGCCGATTTTTTTTACACTTTATCGCCAACTCCACCTAAAAAATATCTCAACTCCACCTCAACTCCACCTTCGTAGTGTACCATAAGGGTGTTCCCGGCAGACGGGGACACCACCGGAGCGGGAAGCGCCCCGAAAAAAACTACGTTAGGAGGTACATAAGTGAACCCACTGGTTTTACGCAAAGGAAATGAGGTGGCTCAGACATGAACCTGTGCAAGCGGGCCTGCCTGTATTCCATCCGAAAAAAGGGCAAGACCCTCACGCTGCTGGCGTTTCTGCTGGTCATGGCCACGCTGATGCTGACCTGCCTTTCCATCCAATCGGCCACGGAAACGGCCAACGCCAATATCAAAAAAGCCCTGCTGGGCTATTTCACCATCAACGCCAAGACGCTGGAAAACGGTATCCCGGAGGATACGGTGAGCCAGATCCTTGATGTAGATGGCTTGAGCGGCAGGTACACCCTGCGCTCCTACACCTACGCTGCTTATTTTGACGCAGACGGGAACCTTCTGGAGATCAACACCGAGGGCGCTGCCCAGGTGCCGGAGGGCTACGAGAACGCCGGACGGGTGGTGGCCAACTCCAATTCCCAGGAGGACAGCTATTTCACCGATGGCGGCTTTGAGATGGTGGAGGGCAACCCCATCACCACCGAAACCGGCAGCCAGGTGCTGATCCATGAGAAATTCGCCCAGCGCAACGGCCTGTCTGTGGGTGACACCATGCTGCTGGGGAATGTGGAGAACAAAGATAAGACCATCCCCGTGACGGTGGTCGGAATATTCACAAATACCGAGGAACAGGATTCCATTGGCATGGCCCCGTCCTATGACCTTTACGACAACATCGTTTTCACCGACCTCTCCACCGCCTCTTTCCTGCTCTATGGCACGGAGGAAACCACCAATGTCCAGTACGGGGATTTCTATGTGAACGACCCGGACGAGCTGGAGCGCATTATGACCGATGTGCAGGAATTGGATGGCGTGGATTGGGAGAGCTGTACCCTGACTCGCTACGACAACGACTATCAGAACGCCAAGGAATCCTTGGAGGGCTTGCAGAACATCGTCTTTATCGCCATCGCTGTGGTATCGGTGATCTGTTTCCTGGTGCTTGCCCTGTTCCTGACGCTGCGGCTACGTGGACGAATCCATGAAACCGGTGTCTATCTGGCCATGGGTATTTCCAAAGGCTCGGTGCTGCTGCAATACCTGCTGGAAGTGATCCTCGTAGCTGCCATCGCCCTGGTGATCTCCTTCGGCACCAGCACAGCCATTTCCCATCAGATCGGGAGCAGCCTGCTCTCTCAGGTGACAAGCGAAACCTATGAAACGGTGGACTTGACCGGGGAAAGCGAAGCTGCGGAAGAAGAACCCACCGAGGATTTGGGCCTTGCCGAGATCGAGGTGGCTGTTTCCGCTGAGGATTACGCACTGGTGTGGGCTTTCGGCATGGTGCTGTGTGTGGCCTCTACTGCACTGGCGGCCTACCCAATCATGAAAATGAAGCCCAAGAGTATTTTGTCGCAGATGAGTTAAGGAGGTGCAGGCGATATGAATTTAGGAATACGAGCAATTTTATATAGCGCACGGAAATGGAAAAAGACCTTGCTGGTATTCTTCCTGCTCCTGGCCATTACCACTTTGGTGCTGTCCGGCCTTGCCATAGCTGACGCCCAGGAGGAACAGGCCGAGGAAGTCCGGGGAACCACCGGGGCCAGCTTCACGGTGGAGCGCGACATCTCTACGGGCGGCTGGAAC
>UMGZ01022626.1_pt1 | contig 19341 bp, 16 predicted proteins | sample 1965421 | NCBI WGS metagenome assembly UMGZ01 (sample SAMEA4836087, study PRJEB28245) | human gut metagenome | biome: gut microbiome; material: fecal sample | place: Denmark | collected 2008
AAGAAATACAGATTGTTAAAAACACAACAATATTATATGAGCCATGTAATTTTTGAAGGGCACGCCAGGATTATAATAAAAAAGTCCCGTAAATCTTTCGACTTACAGGACTCTTTGGCGGAGAGAGAGGGATTCGAACCCCCGGTACCTCTCAGTACGCCGGTTTTCAAGACCGGTGCATTCGACCACTCTGCCATCTCTCCATAGGGTGTTTGAGATTGCGGTGCTCGCAGTGAAAAGTAATCACTTGAAAGCGTCACTACATTGCGGAGAGAGAGGGATTCGAACCCCCGGTACCTCTCAGTACGCCGGTTTTCAAGACCGGTGCATTCGACCACTCTGCCATCTCTCCAATAAAGGAAATGCGATAGATGTAGTCTTGCAATCGCAGTGAATTACTTTTTCACTTTGCTTTATTAGCGGGTGCAAAGTTACGCTTTTTAGTTTATACCTCCAAATTTTCGGCTTACTTTTTTCGTCGAACAGCGAAAAATCATTGATTTCAGCTCCTTTGAACGTTACTAAAGCTATAACATCACCTTTTAAAAGCACAAAAACAAGCTTGCTTGTTTTGCAGTGTCTTCTATTTGCAGTAACTTTAAATAAGTTACGCTGCACCTCAACAATAAAAATATGCAAGCATATTTTGTATTGTCTTCGGTTTGCAGTAACTTTGCACTTATGATTTATCCAAGCAACTTTGAAAACAAGATACAGTTTAGCGAGATACGCTCGCTGTTGAAGGGCTACTGTCTGAGTCAGTTGGGCAAGGACAAGGTGGACGCTATGGGCTTCACGGACAACGCGGAGCGCATCAACACGGCGTTGAAACAGACGCGCGAGTTCCGCCGTATGCAGGAAGAGACGGACGATTTCCCACTGCAGTTCTTCTTCGACATGCGCGAGTCGATAAAGCGCATACGCATCGAGGGCACGCACCTTGAGGAGAACGAGATATTCGACCTGCGCCGCTCGCTCGAGACGGTGGCTGGCATCGTGCGCTTCCTCAACCGCAGCGACGACGACGGCAACTTCGACTACCCTACTCTGCACGACCTTACAGATGGCGTGCTCACCTTCCCCGACCTTATACGCCGCATTGACCAAATTCTCGACAAATACGGCAAGATAAAGGACACGGCATCGCCTCGTCTCGCCGAGATTCGCACGCAGCTGCGCAAGGCGGAGGGCAGCGTATCGCGTACATTATATAGCATATTGCACGCCGCGCAGAGCGAGGGTCTCGTAGACAAGGACGTTACGCCGACTCTGCGCGACGGTCGTCTCGTTGTGCCTATCGCTCCTGCCATGAAGCGACGCATTAAGGGCATCGTACACGACGAGTCGTCGACGGGCAAGACGGTATTCGTGGAACCGACGGAGGTGGTTGAAGCGAACAACCGCATACGCGAACTGGAAGCCGACGAACGACGCGAGATAATAGTGATACTCACGGAGTTCACGAAGCTGGTGCGTCCGCACGTGGACGACATCGTGAACGCCTATCGTATGCTTGCCGAGGTGGACTTCATTCGTGCACGTGCCGAGTTCGCACAGCTCACGGGCGGCATCGAGCCGGAGGTGAGCGCAAAACCTGTTGTCGACTGGATTACGGCGAAGCATCCGCTCTTGTGGCTCGCGCTGAAGAAACAGGAGAAACCTATCGTGCCGCTCGACATCATGCTGACACGCGACCGCCACATCCTGATCATCTCGGGTCCGAACGCCGGTGGCAAGTCGGTCTGTCTGAAGACGGTGGGTCTGCTGCAGTATATGCTGCAGTGCGGTCTGTCCATCCCCGTGAGCGAGCGTTCGAAGGTAGGCATCTTCAGCGACATAATGATCGACATCGGTGACGAGCAGAGCATTGAGAACGACCTCTCTACCTACTCATCACACTTGCTGAACATGAAGAACATGATGCGCCAGTCGGGCGAGCACACACTGCTGCTCATTGACGAGTTCGGTACGGGCACCGAGCCGCAGATTGGCGGTGCAATGGCTGAGGCGGTGCTCAACCAGTTTGTGAAGAAGCACGCGTGGGGCGTGATAACCACCCACTACCAGAACCTGAAGCACTACGCCGACTCGCACGACGGCATTGCCAACGGTGCCATGCTCTACGACCGCCACGAGATGCGACCGCTCTTCCAGCTCGCCATCGGTCAGCCGGGCTCGTCGTTCGCCATCGAGATTGCACGCAAGACGGGCATTCCGGACGAGGTGATACGCGAGGCGAGCGACATCGTGGGCTCCGACTACATACAGAGCGACAAATACTTGCAGGACATTGTACGCGACAAGCGTTACTGGGAGAACAAGCGACAGAACGTACATCAGCGCGAGAAGGACTTGGAGAAGACTATCGCGAAATACGAAGAGGAGATTCGCGAGCTCGACCGCAAGCGCAAGGAAATCCTGCGCCAAGCGAAGGAGCAGGCGCAGGAACTGCTGAAGGAGAGCAACCGCAACATCGAGAACACTATCCGCGAGATACGCGAGTGTCAGGCGGAGAAGGAGGAGACGAAGCGCCTGCGCGAGGAGCTGAAGGCGTTCAAGGAGGACGTGAACGAGATAGACACCAAGTCGGCTGACGACCTCATCGAGAAGAAGATGCGCCAGATAATGGAGCGCAAGGAGCGACGCGAGAAGCGCAAGAAGGAGAAGAAGGAGAACGCTGCGAACCCAGCCACCTCAACATCTCAACTGCTCTCAGGAGGTGCACTTGTCTCAAGTGCACCAACAAACCCCACCACTTCACCCCTGCAGACCTTCAAGGCTGGCGACACGGTGCGTATGCGCGGACTGACGACGGTGGGTCGTGTGGAGTCGGTAGAGGGCAAAGAGGCAACCGTAGTGTTCGGCGACGTGCGCACAAAGGTGAAGACATCGCGCCTGGAGCACACCACGAAGACACCGGAGTCGACGCTGCCGCCAACGTTCGGCATCAGCCGCGAGACGCGTCAGACCATCGACTCGCACAAACTCAACTTCCATCAGGATCTCGACGTGCGCGGAATGCGTGGCGACGAAGCATTAAACGCTGTGCAGCACTTCATCGACGACGCTATACTCGTGGGTATGTCGCGCGTGCGCATCCTCCACGGCAAGGGCAACGGCATACTCAGACAGCTCATACGCCAGTATCTGCAGTCGGTGCCAAACGTGACGCAATGCAAGGATGAGCACGTGCAGTTCGGCGGAGCCGGCATCACGGTCGTAGACTTCTAATTCACTACGTAGCGGAGGTTTCTGGCCTCCGCAGCATCAAGCTGGATAGTTAATACTTAGCAACACTATTGCTTGCGGAGGGTGTGTCAAAACTAAAATATTTGGCAAATTGAATAGCAAACGGTTCTAATCGTAGGAGGCTACGGCATTCCTGCCGTAGCCATTAGTAACTGAAATACAACTGTTTGCAATGACTACGGCAAGAATGCCGTAGTCTCCTACAGTTAGCCATTCATCACAATTCTATAGTTTTGACACACCCGCTACTAAAAAAGGCTGACTCTTAAGCTGCAAAACCGCAGCAAGAGTCAGCCTTTTCTTATGCTTTAATCTTTATTCTTCTAAAGAATACCTGCCTCTCGGCAGTGGATTTATGAATGTTTTGCCATCGGACACCGAACGCAACCCAATCAGATTCCGAACGCAACCCAATCAGATTCCGAACGCGATCCGATCAGACACCGAACGCGAACCGATTAGATTCCGAACGCGAACCAATCAGATTCCGAACGCAATCCAATCAGATTCCGAACGCGAACCGATCAGATTCCGAACGCGAACCGATGCCTATTGCATTGCAATTCACTCGTTAAAGAGCTTCTTCTGGCTTAGCTTCCTCAACCTTATCCTCACTGAGCACCAACTCGCGATAGATAACTGCATCGACCGAAAGCATTACGCAAACGCCGACAAGAACGCACAGAAGCACAACAAGTACGCCCAACGAACCTGCGATGGCGTCGAACATGCTGAAGAGAACGTAGGAAACAACGAGCAGAGCGATGTTTACGGCAAACTTCAAGCAGAACGCCTTAAACTTATAGCCCATCATCAGACGGTTGCTCTCGGAGAGGCACAGCGCCCAATTCATCTTCTTGCCCACAAGCAGATAGACAGCAAGCATCCAACTGAGCGAGAGTACTATTGCCGGAACAATCATGAACAGGATGGATATGTATACGGCAGAGAAGATGACAGCCTGCAGAATGAAGTATTCGCCCATACAATGACGGTACTCGGAGTCGAAAATGAACATCGGACTGATCATCTCGCCCTTGCTGAGCTTCACGGGGAGCGTAGCCAAGGCTATCGTAGTGCCCACATTAACGTACGGAATCCATACGGTTACGAGCCAAAGCAACACAGAGAGAACAATCGGCACAAGATTTTTAACGCCGATGGCGAATGCGTCCTTCAAAGAAGGCACGAACTGAAGTTTTTCTTCCATAGCTATATTTTTTTAGGTTATTGTTTTTAAGTGGTATAACATTTGCAAATATACAGCATTTTTCACATATACCAAATCTTTTTGCAAAGAAATATTAATCATTACTTAATATTTGCTACCCACCGTATATTCTTTTTCGCCCAAAAGCAATAAAAAAAAACCGCCCCACATCCCATAATGGTATGCAGAGCGGCCCAATTAATTATGAGAATTCAGTTACTTAGTAACCTTCACGGTCTTCATAGTGCCGTCGGCTCTCTTCATGGTCACAATGTATGTGCCCTTGCCGAGTGTTGAGAGGTTGTTGCCAACCGCTGCTCCACCGAGAGTGTGAACCGAAACCTTTGCATCAGTCGGAACAACCACGCCGTTGATAGCGTCAACCACCACTGTGAGCGTTGCTGTAGCTGCCTCCGACTCCTTGTCCTTATAAACCACAACCACCTTGTAAGCGTGCTCGCCTGCGAATGTGTCGGCCGTGTATTCCTTAGTGTATGTGCCTTTGCTGCCCGGAGCCTGAGCGTCCTGTGTAGCGAGAAGCTCCTCGCCCTCGTAAACCTTCACGGTGAGCAATGCGTCAGCCGGCAGATCCTTGCCGTCGACATCCTTAGTCGGGTTAGTCCATGTCAGCTCTACACTCTTCTCTGCAGTAAGTTCAGCTGCTGCGAGGTTGGCTACTGGTTCTGTAGCTACAGGCTCTTCCACAACGGCTTTCTTCTCAGCAAGGCTGAAGTCGAAGATGTAGCCGTAAGCATTTGCACCTGTTTTGTCGCTGATATGGAAAGCAACATAGTAGTTGCCTGCCTTTTCTACGGTGAACTCGAATGTGCTCGGGTCGCGGTCGTACACTGTGTTGAGCTCGATAGAGCCGAGAGTCTTGTCGAACGAAGACTGCATCTTCTTGTTTGTGCCGAGCTTCATCGTGAACGATGTAGTGCCCGTTTCAATACAGCTGCGGTTGTTGGCTGTATGAGCTTTCGCTACGTATGTCTTTCCTGCTTCGAGAGCGAATGCCGGAGATACCCAATAATCGTTGGCGTCAGTGTTCCAATCGCTGCTGAAGCCTACGCAAGGATGCTGGTCGCCCACCGGTTGCCAATCGTTATCATACTCCTGATATCCCCATGAATTCCAGCTCCATGTAGAACTAACGTTGCCACTGCGGTCCATTGCGGTCCAATCTGATACGCTCTCTTCTTTCTCGAACGAAACCTCGTAAGGAAGTGCTACCGGAGCATCTGGCTTGCCTTCTGCCATCTCCTCAATCTTCACCGAGTAGATGCTGACGGCATCGTTAGCGTTGTTGGCGCCCCAGTTGAGTGCACGGAATGCGAAGAGGTATACGTCGTCCTTGTTGGCATCGAGAATCCACTCGTTCTTCACCTTGCCACCCTCGCCTTCGGTTTCGCCTTCGGTTTTAGGGAACTTAGAGCCTATCCATTCGATAGTCTTCTGGTTGTCTGCCGACTTGCTGCCTACAAAGTAGTCGAGGATTAGGTTCAGCTCGTTGTTCGGACCCGAAGCAGCGTCAACCGTAATCTTGTACGACTTGCCTTCCTTCAGCTCGAACTTCGGAGAGACGAGCCAGTCGCAAGTTCCAGACGTAGCGTCAGGGCCCATGTGAGCAGCTGGTTTGCCAGCAAAGTCGGATGCGGTGTAAGCCCATGTCACGCCCGGAATATCGCTATTATCCATCGTTGTCCATGTGGCGAACTTCTCAGCCGAATCGAATGTCATATCGTAAGGCAGTGTACCATCCTGGTCTACAGCTGGTGGATCGGGCTGGTCGGGATCTGTACCCGGGTCAGGAGTTTCGCCACCTACTTTCTCCTCGATGCTGAAGCCGAGAGCGTAGAGATATACCCAGTTGCTCTTGTCGCCAGCAGAAGTGTTTGTGGCGTGGAACGCAAAGCTGTAGAGTCCGTCCTCAGGAACAGTAAGGTCGTACGAATTGTCGTACTGCGCACCAGAAGACGGCATACTGATGTCGCTCAGCTTTGTGAACGAAGCGGCGTTAGTAGGAGTCGTCGTGTACTCTACAGAGAGTGTTGCGGGAGTGCTATACATTGTGCCCGAGCTTGTCTTCACGGTGTACGTCTTGCCTGCCTTCAAACTGAATGACGGAGAAACGTAGTAGTCGTTAGGTTCACCCGAATCGGTCCTAATGCAGTAGCTCGGTGTAGCTGTCCACGCGTTGCCGATGCAGAAACCGTCGTTGCCCCAATCGTTATTGAATACCCATGAGGTACCAGGTGACGGACTGGCATCAAGCACGGTCCAAACATCGTTGGTAGAATCGAAGGTGATAGAGTAAGGCAGTTCTACTGTGCTCTGGGCAGAAGCATTCGTTGCGCCAAACAACGCAAGAAGAAGCCCCATTGTGTTTAGTAACGTCTTTCTCATAACTACAAATTTTAAAAGTTAATATATTTATGTTTACATACTTTCGTCACTAACTAAAGATGTATTAACTATACTAAACGTATGTTATACGATTGCAAATGTAATAAATATTTTAATACAAAGAAATATTTGACACGTTTTTTGTAGTTATTTTGTCATTTTGTTGTAAAACGGAGACTCACACCATGAATTTGTCATCAGTATAGCAGTGGTGTGCGAACACAAAAAGGAGGAACTGTTCTTGTTCCGTCGAGCACTAAAGCTGAGCGGAAAGAACAGCACCTCCCATTAAACTATGTATTCGTCTGTACTATTACTTTTTCTTTGCCTCTGCCTTCACCTCCTTTGCAGGAGCAGCCGGCTTGTAAGCCTTGTTCAATCCAGCGATAACCTCGTTGGTGATGTCGTAAGCCTTGTCGGCATAGAGGAGGTTGTCGCCTGCCTTGCTCAGAATCAAGCCAAACTTCTTATCCTTGTTGTAAACAGCAAGGAAGTGCTGGATAGAGTCGCGCAGAGCGTTGTTGTAGTTCTCTGTCTCCACCTGGAACTCACCACTCAAGCGCTGGTTAAGAGCCTGAAGGTCGCTATTCTGCTTCTGCAGCGACATCTGTATCTGCTCAGCCTGCTCGCGTGTGTAGGCGTTCTGCTGAATCTTCTGCTGGAAGTTCATGTAAGCCTGTTCGAGAGCACGCTGCTTCTGCGCGAGTGTATTCTGGATGTTCTGACCCTTCTTCTGCAGAATGAGCGAGTAGTCCTTGCAGAACTTGTACTGCGACATGATGCTGTCTACCTCTACATACGCAATCTTAACGTCTGAAGGCACAGCCTGCTTGCCCTCTACCTTCTTCTCGTCAACCTGACACTTCGACTTGTCGCAAGAAGTCATTGCGAAAGCGGCAACAGTTGCGAGTGCAAGTGCGCCGAAAATGTTTTTCTTGTTCATCTTTATTCTGTTTTTAATTTTATCGTTTTATACGCCTGTCGTATATACATTATATATTACAGGCTGATTTAGTAGGCACCATTGCGTTCGCGAGCCTCGCGATCCTGATCCATCACGCAGTGAATGCCCTGCTTGCGCAAGCCCGGGTTGTCGTGTACGTGTTGCGAAGAGAACTTGCCGTTGCGCTTCAGCAGAACCTTTATCGACAACAATGCGAAGGCTACTGCCACTACAGCGAGGCTGATAAGCATTAGTTTTATCATATTTGTATCTGTTTTGACTAAAATAGATGTCTACCTACATTTAAAATAAGTGAAGATATTTTGTGGTGTCTTCCTTTTACACTATCTTTGCAAAAGATAGCCCCACCATTACATATCGCTACAAAGGTACGGCAATTCGGTGGCATGGCAAAATAATTTATCGAAAATTCAGATTATTATAACATCATCATAAAAAAATTAAGGAAAATGAGCAATTGCGAATTAAAACCTGCTCGCGTGTTCGAGCAGTTTGCTAAAATCAACGAGATTCCGCGCCCTTCAAAGCACGAGGAGCGCATGATAGAGTATCTTCAGGAGTTCGGCAAGAGCCACGGCTTCGAGACCGAGACCGACGAGACGGGCAACGTAGTAATCCGCAAGCCGGCCACAAAGGGTCACGAGAACGCGCCTACACTCATCCTGCAGAGTCATATGGACATGGTTTGCGACAAACTCGTAGACGTAGACTTCAACTTCTTCACCGACCCCATCCAGACTTACGTCGACGGCGAATGGCTCAACGCTAAGGGCACAACACTCGGTGCTGACGACGGCATCGGTTGCGCTATCGAACTGGCTATCCTCGACAGCGACGACATCGAGCACGGACCGCTGGAGTGCGTATTCACACGCGACGAGGAGACAAGCCTCACCGGTGCCATGGGCATGAAGGCAGGCTTCATGAAGGGCGATATGCTCATCAACCTCGACTCTGAGGACGAAGGACAGATTTTTATCTCTTGCGCTGGCGGCAAGACAACATCGGCTCGCTTCACATTCGAACGTGAGGCTGCTCCGGAGGGTATGTTCTTCATCACAGCTTCTGTAAAGGGACTGAAGGGCGGACACTCTGGCGACGACATCAACAAGAAGCGCGCAAACGCCATCAAGATTCTCGCTCGCTTCCTCTACAAGGAGCAGGAGAAGATGGATCTTCGCCTCGCTCAGTTCAACTCGGGCAAATTGCACAACGCTATCCCACGCGACGGTAGCATCGTATTCGCAGTTCCGGCAAGCGAGAAGGAGACAGTACGTGCCGACTGGAACGTGTTCACAGCTAACATCGAAGAGGAATTCCACGTAACCGAGCCAGTTATGGAGTTCAACCTCGGTAGCACCGACGCTGAGAGCGTACTGCCGAAGGATGCAAGCCGCCGCTTCATCCTCTGCATGCAGGCTGTTGACAACGGCGTGTTCGCTATGTGTCAGGACGAAGCACTCGCATACATGGTTGAGACATCCAACAACGTAGCAAGCGTGCAGACTGCAGAGAACGAAATAAACATAGTTGCCTCACAGCGTTCTAACGTCATGAGCAACCTCGAGAACGAGACAAACACCGTTAAGGCTGCCTTCGAATTGGCTGGCGCTGAGGTGAAGATGAGCGATGGCTATCCGGCTTGGAAGATGAACCCGAACAGCAAGCTCACCAAGGTGGCTGTTGAATCGTACAAGAAACTCTTCGGCAAGGAACCTATCGTAAAGGGTATCCACGCCGGCTTGGAGTGCGGTCTGTTCTCTGAGCGCTACCCGAACCTCGACATGGTTTCGTTCGGTCCTACTCTGCGCGACGTGCATACTCCTGACGAGCGTCTGCACATCCCGACCGTTCAGATGGTTTGGGATCATCTGCTCGACATCATGAAGCATCTCTAATATAGGAGGGTATGGCATCCCTGCCATACCCACGCAGCCACACAATAGGAGGGCATGGCATCCTTGCCATACCCACGCAGCCTAAAAAATAAAGAGGGTATGGCTATTCCGCCATACCCTCTTGCTTTATGTTATAATTCCGTAAGTCTTTTTACAGCTCTACATCCGTAAGGCACATGTCGAGCTGTTCTTTTATAGCCTTCTTGTCAAGTTTCTGACCGATAAACACGAGTTTCTGCATACGGTCGCCATACTTCTCGTCCCAGTCTCTGCGCAGTCCTTCTTCGCGTTCGAGCATCTGCTGCAGTTCGTCCTTCGGCATTGTGGCGTACCACTGTCCGGCGTTTTTCAGCTCCATCTGCTTGCCTGCCTGCTCAAAGAGATAGCACATGTCGGGCTCTTCCTTGAACCAGCACAATCCCTTGCAGCGAATGACGTTCTTCGGGAACAGACGCGCCACGAAGTTGTCGAAGAAGTTCATGTCGAACGGCTTTCTGCGATAATATACGAACGTGCCAATGCCGTACTCCTCCACTTCGCCGCCTTCATGGTCGTGGTGATGGTGTCCGCAACCGCCATGGCAGTCGTGGTCGTGATGATGATGCTCGTGCTCTTCATCTTCATGGTCGTGATGATGATGGTGCTCATGCTCCTCCTCCTCATCATCGTCATCATCCTCCTCATCGCCGTGATGGTTCTCAATCTCGTTGATCCATGCAGCCGATGTAGCCACCTCGTTGAAGTTGAAGCGACCGGTGTTGAGCAGACGCTCCAAATCTACGTCGCCGTAGTTGCACGGAATGATTTCTGCCTTAGGCTGAATGGCGCGGATTATCTCGGTGAGCTTGCGCAAATCCTCAGCACTCACCTCCGCAGCCTTGTTGAGAAGTATCGTGTTGCAGAACTCTATCTGCTGTATTACGAGGTTTTCGAGATCTTCGTCTTCGAGTCCGTCGCGTTTCAGAGCATCGCCGTTGTTGAACTCGTCTCTCATGCGCAGCGCGTCCACCACGGTCACGATGCTGTCAAGACGCGGAATGCCGTTGGTGATGTACTGCGGACCGAGTGTCGCCATCGAACTGATAGTCTGTGCGATTGGTGCTGGTTCGCAGATGCCGCTCGCCTCGATGACGATATAGTCGAAGCGCTTCATATTCACAATGTCGCGCAACTGGTCGATGAGATCCATCTTCAGCGTGCAGCAGATACAGCCGTTCTGCAGAGCCACCAAACTGTCGTCCTGCTTGTTCACTACTCCACCCTGCTGAATAAGGTCGGCATCGATGTTCACCTCGCCGATATCGTTCACGATAACGGCAAACTTAATTCCTTTCTCGTTGGAAAGGATGCGATTTAACAATGTTGTCTTACCGCTGCCCAGATAACCTGTGAGCAGCAAAACCGGAATCTGTGTCATAGTATATGTTATTATTCCTTCATTAATTCAGAGTATGTACGATCCATCTCGTTGGTCATAACCGTGAAGTTATGCTGCGTCTGACAAACCTTCAAAAAGAGCGAAGCAAGGTCGGATGCCTCCGCATCAGCAAAATCAACAGCCTCATCGAGCAGCAGGATATTCATCGCGTCGAGCATCAAACGGAAGAGCGTAGCCCCACGTAGGGGGTGCACTTGTCCCAAGTGCGCCGATCGATCAAAACGTGCATCCTCCTGCTGGGGGTGCACTTGTCCCAAGTGCACCGATCTATCAAAACGTGCACTCTCCCCCGTCTGACGCAGACCGCGAACGTATGCGAACATCACGACACGCACAGTCAGCTCGATGGCACGGTCGGAGTCTACCGATGCTTCCGTCTCCTCCTTCGCCTTGCGCACATAACCCTCAAGATGGTCGGCATTCGAGAGATATTTGCCTGCAAGCAGCATCGAGAAGTTGCGTTTGTACTCCTCAACCATAGCGTTGTAGTACGCCTCGTCACCACACGCCGTGCGCACAAGTGCCATCATGTCGTCGCCACGCTGCTGCGCTTCGCGAGCCAGTGCCGCAATGTCCTCGTACTTGTAGTTCATGGCTGCCAACGGGAAGAACATGGTGTCGAAGAAAGCGGGTGCGATGTGCTCATAATGCTCCAACATCAGCTTCTTAACCGACTGCGGTGTCGTCTTCTCATTCCGGTCTTCCACCTGACTCTCTATCACGCCATGCGAGAAGGCATCGAAGAACGAGCGCACCAAAGCCGCCTGAACCTTATACTTATCTATTTTCTCTGTCATCAAAGTTCGGTTTGAATGTTAATTGACCTGCACGATATTATATTATGTATATAGAATGGTTTTGCTTATTAGCGCATTACTTCTTGTAAGCGTCGAGAATCTCCACTACATACACGTCGTGCAAGCCACCCTTCTCACCGTACCACTGCTCTATCGACTTGTCGAGCATTTCTTCCGGACGAATCTGCGTCTTGTACAGCTTGCGGCAGGTGAGTGTGAGGCGTGCTTCGTCGAATGTAACGCAGCCGTTCTCGGTTGCAACGGGTGTGAGATGGGCCTCCTTCGCCTTATCTAAGTCTCTGCCCGACTTAGCACCGCAGAACGCATACGCCTTGCGTGCCTCTTCCGAGTTGCCGAGGAAAACAAGGTTCATTGTGTCGTTCGCCTCTATGAACTCATGTGTATAACGCTCCGGACGGATATACACAATAGCCACCGGACGGTTCCACAACCAGCCGAGGCATCCCCAAGAAGCTGTCATCATGTTGAACTTCTCCTCGTTGCCTGCAGCAACAAGCATCCACTCCTTACCAATAGTTGTGAACACATTATCGTGGAGTGTCGTAACGTCTATCTTTTCCATAGTCTTCTAAATTTTAATCATGGCGACTGAGGTAAAGCTCCGCCGCTCTAAGTTTATACAACCCTGCAGCATTCAAGGCGCAGCATGCACCTCAAACATGCAAATACAAAAAAACGAGACAAAACTTAAAGTCTTGTCTCGTCATCATTTTGAGCCTCTTGTCGGATTCGAACCAACGACCCCGAGATTACAAATCACGTGCTCTGGCCAACTGAGCTAAAGAGGCGGGTGGGCAAGCTACTTACATCGCGCCGCTACAACCAACTACCTTTGCTACGTTCCCGTCCTGGAGGGTTCGAAGGGAGCTGGCCGTGCAAGACTTACCCGTATTGCTCTGTAAGCGGTTGCAAAGGTACGTATTAGTTTTGAAACCACCAAACAATCACGCAACTTTTTAACTATAAACTTACATTTTTGCACTATTAAACCCTAAGATCTATATAAAACAGAACTTTCTCGCCATACTTATGCAGCATTATAGGAGGGTATGGCATTCTTGCCATACCCACGCACACTATAAATTCATAAAGGTTTGGCGAGCTTCGCCATATAAGGCGCAATCACCTCTGCCGCATGCTCAAGAAACGGTCTGTCCACGTCGTCGAATGTTGCCAATTTGGTGCTGTCGATGTCTATTTCGCCAACCACCACTCCATTGTGCTTCAACGGAACGACAATCTCCGATCGGGAGAGCGACGAGCAGGCTATATGACCAGGGAACTTCTCGACATCCTCAACAACAAGTGTGCGCTGCTCCTTCCATGCCGTGCCACATACTCCGCGTCCGAACTTGATACGTGTACATGCCGGTGTGCCCTGAAACGGACCGAGTATCAGTTCACCGCCGTCTACAATATAGAAGCCGACCCAGAAGTATTCCTTCGGGAACAACATCTTCATCACAGCTGCACAATTCGCCAGCACACTTATTGCATTATCATCCGCATTGGCGAACACTTCAATCTGAGAGAGTAGTTCGCTATATCTTGTTTGTTTCTCCATAATATTATTTTTCTTTCTGCAAAGATAATGCAAACCGAAGACAACACAAAACGAATCACATGATTAAATATATGTTAATCACGCTTGTTTTATTTACACAATACGATATTTCATATATCTTTGTAAACAAAAAACTAATGAAAATATCTTTTATTCCAATACGGCTGCGAGAAGCACGAAAAATGTGTGGCTATAGTCTTGACCAATTGACTAAGGCTGCCAATGTTCGTGTCACTCGTCAAAGCATTTATAATTATGAACGAGGTGTAATGCAACCTAAACCAGACATAGTAAAGGCACTTGCTGAAACACTTGGTGTAAACGAATCTTTTTTCTATGGCAAATCAACAAAAATAGATATGCCAATGCTTCGTTCTACTGGAGATAATATGCTGTCAGAGGAGGATTTGCAGCAGCTTGAAGCAATGTTGAGTTATTGGGCAGAACGCTATCTGCTCATGGAGAAGAAGATTGGATTGAAGTCTGTCTTCTCTAACCCACTGGCCAACATAACTGTTTCTACTCTTGACGATATAATCCTTGCTGCCGATCATTTGCGTGAGGCTTGGAAGTGTGGCAGTGGCCCTTTGCCTACTGTTTTAAGACTCATGGAGAGAAAGGGTGTTAAGATTCTTTCAGCTGAACTGCCTGATGAAATTTGGGGACTTAGCACGTTTGCCGACGAAACCCATCCACTGATAGTTGTCGATATGCGTCCACAAAAAACGACTATCGAACGACTCCGATTTACGGCTTGCCATGAACTTGCCCATATCCTGCTGCATTTCTCCGACGACTGCAACGTTGAAAAGATGTGCAACAAATTCGCCAATTTCTTTCTCTTCCCCAAACAGACATTTATCGAAGAAATGGGAGGCGAACATCGTGAGCAACTCACTCTCGAAGAAATGATTGACCTAAAAGAACTATATGGTGTCTCAATTGCTGCACAAGTACACGCCGCATGGGATATACGTATGATATCTCGTGAGCATTACAATTGGTGGTATGACGAGCGGATAAATAAGAATAGCCAAGAAGAAGGTTGGGGGATTTATAGTTACCCTGAAACTATCGGAAGGGAGAAGAGAATAGGAGCAAGAATAAGTAAATCTACCAAAAGCAACAAATAAACAGTATAAATAAAACATATTAAGCTATGAAATTTGATGATTTTAAAAAACTTTATTCTCTTTCAAAGACATTGCGCTTTGAAGCAAAACCTGTTGGTTCAACTTTGAAAAATATCATTGAGAGCGGTTTATTGGAAGAAGATGAACACAGAGCACAAAGCTATGTGAAAGTAAAGAAATTGATTGATGAATACCATAAGGTTTTTATCGATAGAGTATTAAATGATGGTTGCTTGACAATTGAAAATAAAGGCAAAAAAGACTCATTGGAAGAATATTATGAAAGCTACATGTCAAAATCAAATGACGAAAACGTTAGCAAAACATTCAAGGAGATTCAGGAAAATCTTCGCTCTGTAATAGCGAAGAAACTTACTGATAACAATGCTTATGCTAATTTGTTTGGCAATAAACTCATTGAGTCCTATAAAGATAAAGATGAAAAGAATAAGATAATTGATTCTGATTTGATTCAATTTATCAATACTGCAGAACCAAGCCAACTTGATTCTATGTCGCAAGACGAAGCAAAGGAACTTGTGAAAGAATTCTGGGGCTTTACTACATATTTTGTAGGTTTCTTCGATAACCGAAAAAATATGTACACTTCAGAAGAGAAGTCAACAGGTATTGCTTATCGACTTATCAACGAAAACCTTCCAAAGTTTATTGACAACATGGAAGCTTTCAAGAAAGCGGTAGCAAAGCCAGAGATTCAAGCTAACATAGAAGAGTTGTATTCAAACTTTGCTGAATACTTAAATGTGGAGAGTATTCAAGAAATGTTCCAGCTTGACTATTACAATATGCTTCTTACCCAAAAACAGATAGATGTCTATAATGCCATCATTGGTGGAAAAACCGATGAGGAACATGATGTCAAGATAAAAGGCATTAATGAATACATCAATTTGTATAATCAGCAGCATAAGGATGAAAAACTACCAAAACTAAAGGCTCTGTTTAAGCAAATTCTTAGCGACAGGAATGCTATATCATGGTTGCCTGAAGAGTTCAATAGTGACCAGGAAGTCTTGAATGCTATCAAGGACTGTTATGAAAGACTATCCGAAAATGTACTTGGCGACAAGGTGCTAAAGTCATTGCTATGCTCATTGTCTGATTATAATCTTAATGGTATATTCGTACGCAACGACTTGCAATTAACTGATATCTCACAGAAGATGTTCGGAAATTGGAGTGTTGTTCAAGATGCTATTATGCAGAATATCAAGAATGTGGCACCTGCCAGAAAGCGTAAAGAATCTGAAGAAGACTACGAGAAGAGAATTTCAGACATATTTAAAAAGGCTGATAGTTTTAGCATACAGTATATCAACGACTGCCTGAATGAAATGGACGACAACAATCTACACGCTGTAGACGGATATTTTGCCACACTTGGTGCGGTAAACACTCCAACTATGCAGCGCGAGAATCTGTTTGCTCTTATTCAGAACGCTTATACTGACATTTCTAACTTGTTAGAAACCCCGTATCCTGAAAATAAAAACTTGGCACAGGACAAAACGAATGTAGCCAAAGTCAAAGCTTTATTGGATGCTATCAAGTCTTTGCAGCATTTTGTCAAACCATTGTTGGGAAAGGGGGACGAAAGCGATAAGGACGAACGGTTCTATGGCGAATTGGCTTCTTTGTGGACAGAACTTGATACAGTTACACCACTGTATAATATGGTACGTAATTACATGACTCGTAAACCATATTCCGAGAAGAAGATAAAGCTTAACTTTGAGAATCCACAATTGCTTGGTGGCTGGGATGCTAACAAGGAGAAAGACTATGCAACTATCATCTTGCGCCGTAATGGAATGTACTACCTTGTTATAATGGACAAGGACTCCAAAAAACTGTTAGGCAAGACTATGCCTTCTGATGGAGAATGCTATGAGAAGATGGTGTACAAACAATTTGATATTTCCAAACAACTTCCCAAATGCACGACAGAATTAAAACGTGTCAGAAAAGCGTTAGTTGAGGATGCAAAAAGAAGTTGTTTGTTGTCTGATTCCAAGGATTGGAATAAGCCATTAAATGTAACCCGAAAACTTTGGGAACTGAATAATTATGTTTGGGATAAAAAAAAGGCAGATTGGGTTCTTAGAAAGAAAGAAAGAAAACGAAACTCGACCAAAGAAATTCCACAAAAAGTATTTAGAACTTACATCTGATAAAAAGGGTTATAATCAAGCTAAAAATGATTGGATAAAATTCACTAAAGAATTCCTTTCTTCGTATAAGAAAGTTGAAGCTTATGATATTCATTATAAAAAACGATATAACTCAGTAGATGAATTATATAAGCAGCTTAATGGTGATTTTTATACAATATCATTTAGTTATGTTTCTGTCTCATTTATAGAAAAATTGGTAGATGAGGGAAAGATGTATCTGTTCCAGATATATAACAAGGACTTTTCTGACTATAGCAAGGGTACTCCAAATATGCATACCTTATATTGGAAAGCATTGTTTGATGAGCGCAATCTTGCTGATGTTGTCTACAAACTTAATGGACAGGCAGAAATGTTCTATCGCAAGAAGAGTATCAACAACACCCCTCCTACCCACCCAGCTAACCATCCTATTCAAAATAAGAACAAGGATAACAAGAAGAAGGAGAGTGTGTTTGAATACAACCTCATAAAGGATCGTCGTTACACGGTTGATAAGTTTTTGTTTCATGTGCCAATCACTATGAACTTCAAGAGCGTTGGTTCAGAGAACATCAACCAACAAGTAAGGGAATATCTGCAACAAGCAGATGATACGCATATAATAGGTATAGACCGTGGTGAACGCCATTTGCTTTACCTTGTTGTTATTGATATGCAAGGCGAAATCAAGGAACAATTCACTCTCAACGAAATCGTGAACGAGTATAACGGTAACACATACCGTACCAATTACCACGATTTATTGGATACACGTGAAGAGGAACGTCTCAAGGCTCGTCAAAGTTGGCAAACCATAGAGAACATTAAGGAACTTAAAGAAGGTTACTTGTCACAGGTTGTCTATAAGATTACACAACTAATGGTAAAATACCATGCTGTAGTTGTATTGGAAGACTTGAATAAGGGCTTCATACGTGGTCGTCAAAAGGTGGAAAAGCAAGTTTATCAGAAGTTTGAGAAAATGCTGATAGACAAGCTTAACTATCTTGTTGACAAGAAGGCAGATGCTGTACAGTCGGGTGGTCTGTTGAATGCTTATCAATTAACGAGTAAGTTTGATAGTTTTCAAAAGTTAGGAAAGCAAAGCGGATTTTTGTTCTACATTCCTGCATGGAACACATCAAAGATAGACCCCGTTACTGGATTTGTAAACTTATTGGACACTCGTCAGAATACAGAAAAAGCAAAAGCTTTCTTCTCAAAGTTCGATGTTATTCGCTATAATGCGAATAAGGATTGGTTTGAGTTTAATCTCGACTATGACAAGTTTGGCACTAAGGCAGAAGGTACACGAACCAAGTGGATACTTTGTACTCAAGGCAATCGTATCTGTACTTTCAGAAATACGGAAAAGAACTCGCAATGGGATAATCAGGAGGTTGACTTGACAAGAGAGATGAAATCATTGTTTAATTATTACCATATTAATATATGTGGAAATCTCAAGGAAGAAATTTGCTCACAAACCGACAAGGCTTTCTTTACAGGATTGCTTCATATGTTAAAACTGACTTTGCAAATGCGTAACAGCATCACGGGAACAGAAACAGACTATTTGGTTTCACCAGTTGCCGATGAAAACGGAGTGTTCTATGATAGTCGTTCTTGTGGTGACACACTTCCTAAAAACGCGGATGCTAATGGCGCTTATAATATTGCCAGAAAGGGATTGATGCTTATTAGGCAAATAAAAGAAACAAAGGATTTAGCCAATTTCAAGTACGACATTTCCAACAAGGCTTGGCTCAACTTTGCACAACAAAAACCATATAAAAATGAATGATTACATTCCGCTTTCTATGCTGAATGACTTTATCTTTTGTCCGTACTCCATATACTTGCATAGCGTGTATATGGAGTCGGATGAAGACTTATATAAAGCCACTCCACAGATTAAAGGCACCATTGCTCACCAGGGGGTTGATGAAAAGAAAAGTTCCACACGGAGGAGCGATATAATGTCGCTCCCCGTTTATTGTGACGAATTGGAAATATCTGGCAAAATAGATATCTACAAACAAGACAAACATCTGCTGATAGAACGCAAGAAGTTTCATGGTTGTAAATCAACACAAGAATATCCTATTTTCGAGTTTAAATGATAATTATAAGTTATGATATTTCTGACGACAAAATGCGCACGAACTTTTCAAAAATGCTTAAAAGTAATGGTGCCATTCGGCTTCAATTCTCTGTGTATGAAGTAAGGAATACAAAGAGAATTATTAATAATCTTATGTCTAAGATTGAAGCTTATGCAAAACATTTCACTGCTGATGATAGCGTAATACTTTTTGACATTGAAGCAGAAAAACTAACTAAATATGGTAATGCTATTCATAGAGACCAAGATGTAGTATACTTTTAAATAACAAACATAAGTCTTTATATTTTTTATCATATATACATAATAAACTGATTACGAGAGTGTAAAATAAACTGTGTCAGGCTATAATAATAATAGTT
>UMGZ01037978.1_pt1 | contig 19327 bp, 19 predicted proteins | sample 1965421 | NCBI WGS metagenome assembly UMGZ01 (sample SAMEA4836087, study PRJEB28245) | human gut metagenome | biome: gut microbiome; material: fecal sample | place: Denmark | collected 2008
TCATACAAAAAAAGAAAGCAGACTCTATTGTCCACTTTCAATTCAAACTATTTATTTCTTCTACGCAATACTTCGACTGCACCTAATCCTACAATAGAAACACCTAATAATCCAGTAAACAATGTACTAGAAGTCTTTGTACTTGTATTTACCTTCTTATTCTTTTTAATATCTTTCTTAACTGTGTTGTCTTTCTTTGTAGCTGTTGTAGTTGTAGTAGTTCCAGTATTTGGTTTTACTTCAGGTTTAGTTTCAGAAGTTGTTGGTGTAGCAACATCTTCATATACTAACATGTATGAAGAGAACTTATCCGTAGTAAATGTACCTTCAGTACTTACTTCAAGCTTATCAATCTTTCCGTCATGCAAACGCAATACGTAGAACTTACGTCCTTCTTTTTTCAAACTTTCAGGAATCGCAACTTTAAATGTCAATCCCTTAGTTGTTTGAGTAATCAAACCTTCATTTTTGTCATCAACATATAATTGAATCTCAATATCAAACGCATTTACTACATTGTATTTATTGTCATCTACATATGCCAATAAAACTTTTTCATCCGATTTATTAACACCATTCTTTAGAATTGGTTTGAAATCAACTTTCTTACCATCATTAAGAGCAGTCTCAACCTTTTTCTTTTGATCCTTAGTTAAGCTATCCGTTAAGATTGTTGTAACATCTTTATTTTGGATTGAAGCAATATTCTTAGACTCTTCTGATTCTACAACGGATGATTTTCTAACTAATACATATTCCAAATTCAAAGATGAGGCATAAAATTCTCCAAAAGTGAAGTCTCTTGGATAGAACCCATTATTAAAGCAATATCCTTCAGGAATATATTTTTGAATTTCATTTTGATCTATAGAACCATTTTTATTTAAATCAAACTCTTGTGCAGATTTTTTAAATGGAGTAGTTGGCTTTACTGAAACTAATTTTCCATTTTGTTCTTCAAGAAATTTAACAGAAACTGGAATTTGATATTCACCCTTTTTCAAATATACTCTTACAACTAAATCTCCATTTTCCTCAACCACTTTATAAGAATCTTTTACAGGTATGTATCCCTTAGGAATCTCTCCTAATTCAGAAGCATTCACTTTATTCCTATCTTCTCCATACAAAAATAATGTATGAGTATTTGGAGTGATTTTTTCATTTGTCTCAGAATCTAAAAATTCGACTGAATAAATTTTTGCTGAAGCCACTCCATACTCCTGATTCAATTTGTATGCAGCAAATCTGAATACTTCCGTATCCGGTGTTGCACCAATCTGCCACATATATCCTTTAGGAAGATATTTTTTAGTCATATATTCTAAAATTCCATCCATGGAACTATCAAATTCAAAAGTATGATATTCTACAGTTGCACCTTCTAATGTGGTATTTGGATTATATTCTTCATCAAACTTTGTCAACACTAAGGTGAATGTTTTTGATTTAGAACTATTTTCATTTTTGGATAAATACATTTTGAAAATATTCGTGCCAATTGAAAATATTCCTTTAGTCCCATATTGATCGTAATCAATATGATAGCCATCCGGCAAATAATTTATAACTAAAATATTGTTCAATATTTCCATATGCTATTTGATCAGCTTTAGAAATAGTTATTTTTGATTCAGTCTCTTTACCATCTTTATTAATAATCAAAGTAAAATTCTCATTATCTTTTTTTGGAGTTTCAAAATAAACATTCCAATGATTACCCTTTTGCGTAGTTTTTACAAAATCATATCCAGGCATCACATTTCGCGCTAAACATTCTTCAATCTGTTTATTTGTATACACTGCTGGCATGTTATAATCCGAAACCTCACCATTAGCTAAACCATCAACAAATACTTGATAAGTTATTTGTTGATATTTGCAAATTTCTACTTCATATGTTCTAGTCGTTGGATCTTTTTCCCAACATACACCTGAAGAATAACCTTCTGGTATAAAATGCTTTTGTATATAACTATAAGCATCATCACTTCCATCATCTATAGTAAAAGTTTTTTGTTCAGTTTTGTTTTCATACTTATAAACGACATTTAGATTATAAACCTGTGATACTTCTGGCTTCTGCTCTTCCTTTTTTACCAAAACCATTTGCCATTCATTATCAGAAACTTTATATAGGCTACTAGCAGCACCCTTACCATCAATCACGTATCCTTCTGGAACACAATTTGCCACAATATAACTAGTAATATAATCATCTGTAGCATTTACATCAACATCAAAAGTAGTTGATGATTTTTGACCATCCTTAGTAATTTGTAATGTAATAGATTTCATTACAATCTCATTACTAGGACCATCTTCTGTTGGTTGATTTGCTACTTCATTTGTTTCTAGTTCTGTTGTTGTTGGAACTTCACCATCTGCCAACACTGGTGTAACCATACCAGCTACAGTTACTGCACTCAACCCTAATGATAGTAACTGTTTCGTTAGTTTATTCATCTTTAAAACCCTCCTGTTATATTTTGATTTTATAACCATAAAATAGATTCATCAACAGCAATTAAAGCGTTTTCATAAAAAGTTAATCATAAATCATCATATGCACACAAACCCACTTAACAATTGGTTATTTCTCACTATAAAAAAAGAAGGCAAGATTTCAAATCCTACCTTCAAACAAACTATTGTTTTTTACTTCTACGCTTAGCCTCAACAATACCCAAAGTAGCTACACCCATCATGGCTACATCTACTCCTAGACCAGTTTCTACACCAGTATTTGTAAAATTAGCTTTCTTAGCTCCAGATGTATTACTATTCTTATTTGTTGATACACCATTATTTTTATTCGTGTTGTTCTCTGTTTTAACTGCATGCTTTGATGTTTCCTGAATATATGTATCAAGAGCTTTCATAGCCTCATCATAAACAGTTTGAGCCTGAGCCTCATCCTTTTTAGCCTCTTCATAAACAGAAAGCAAAGTCATATATTTTACATTTGCATTCGCAAACTTAATATGAAGTTCTTCAAATGCATCTACTTCTTTAGCAAGTTCATCTAGGTATCCTAACAATTCTTCATCTGTAATGCTTGAAGTATTTGCTCTAGAACCATTTGCCTTTACATCATTAATGACAGCCAAGACTTTCTTCTTAACATCTGCTTTTGAATCTAATTCATCTTTAGAATCAACTAACTCACTAATCTTCTTTGTAGTTTCTTTAATAGCCGCACTTGCATCTTTTGCATCCTTAGTATACTTATCAATTAAAGCGGATTGTGCATCTACAGCATCAGAAGCATCCTCTACTGCTTTTGTAGCACCATTATAATTAGCTAATGCCTTTCTAGCCTTAGCTACAGAAGTATTCTTTTCTTGAAGCAATGTATCTGCAGAAACAAATGCACTATTAGCAGCCACAGAATCGGATTCAGCTTTAGCTTGTACAGCAACAGCAGTATTATATTCATCTTTTGCTGATGTTAATTTATTTGTAGAACCATTCAATTTACCTTTAGCTGCACTTAATGCAACATTTGCATTCTCTAATTGCTTTTCAGCTTCATCCTTACTTGTATTCCAATTATTGATTTTGCTATTTAACTGATTCACTTGAAATTGTTTTTCTTCAACCGCTTTATCTGCAGCAGCCTTATTTTTAACAGCTTTTTCTTTTACATCTTTCTTAGATTCGACATTTGCTTTTGCTGCAACTAATGCACTCGCTTTTTGAACCTTCGCTTCCTCAGCATCTGCTTTATCCTTTGTCTTATTCGCGACTTCTGTATTTGCAGCAACAAGAGCACTGTCTGCTTCAGCTACTGTTGCATTTAACTCCTTTTGTTTTGCAGTAGGAGCTTCCAACTGTTTTTTAACTGAATCTAACTGATCATTTGCATCATCTAAAGCTTTTTGTGCTTTTAAAACTGCAGAATTATCTTTTACATCTGAAGCATTTGCTACTGCATTCTGCTTAGCTTTATACTCCTTATTAACAGCATCAATTTTGTTCTCATATTCAGTTAATTTCTTTTCAAAATCATCCACAGTCATAATGACATCGCTTGAATGTTTTTTTCTAAACAAGAAATCTTGAGAATCATTTCTTCCATAATCTCCTATAGAAGAATGACCCATACCAAAACTAGTGAAGTTTGGGTGTACAATATTCAAATAATGTCCCACCTGATTATATTTATCAGGATATTTTTTAGATAAGTCATTAGCCGATAATTGCTTTAATGAATCATCAAATGTGTCATATATAGCCTTTTCTTCATCATACCAACCATCAAAAGGATCTTGATAACCCCATGATAAATTTTCTCCATGATCATATATTCCAGAATGCTCTATATTCTCTTGTGCCCAATCAGAATTTGCCTGTGCTTATGCCATTTCCCACAAACTTACATTCAACGCATTTAAATTATGTTTCGCACGCAAATCATTTGTTTTCTTAAGCCAAGGAATAACAGCTTTCATATTCTCTATACTCGTCGCATCGCCTTCCTGACCCAATTTCACATAAGCTGCAATCTTCGAATATGTAGCGTTATTCTTATCAAACGCTTGTGAAGTTAATTTACCTAGATCTGCACTTACATATTCAAAGAATCCCTGAGTACCTTTATTAATTTGATCAATTGTACTCTTATTTTCATTAATAAATGTATTTAATTTTTCTTGAGCAACTTCCTTTTCACTCTTATTTGAATCAAAAGCTTTTTGAGCATCATTTAATGCTGTTTGAGCTTTATTTACTGCAGTTTGACACTCCGTTTGTTTTTGAGTTAATTTATCAACAATACTTTGATTATCCTTAGCATTTTTATTTGCCACTTCATAAGCTTCTTCTGCAGTTGCTTGTTTCTTTGTAGCTTCTTCTAATGCTTTTTCAGCTTCATCTAAACTTTTAACACTCTTATCATACTCACTTTGAGCCGATTGTTGTGTTGTTTCAGCCTCACTTAATTCAGTGTTTGCACTATCTAATGCAATTTCTGCATTTTTCGCAATAGTCTGTGCATTCACTAATTCAGTTTTAGCTTGATCCAATTCTTTTTGTGCATTTGTTAAAGCATCACTACCCGTAAAAGAATCTACATTAGCTTGTGCATCCTTTACCGCTTCTTGCTTAACATTTACATCAGCTGTTGCATCATCATACGCCTTTTGTGCAGTATTCAACGCTTCCTTTTTCGCACTTAAGTCCCCATTTGCAATAGTCAATGCAGAAGCAGCATCCTCATTTGCTTTTTTTGCATTGTTGTATGCATTCTGAGCATTAGCCTGTTCACTCTCTGCAGTCTTTAAATCTGCATCAATAGAAGTTTTATCATACTTAGCCAATTCTTTATTTACTTCATCAAGCTTAGCCTGTTTGTCAGCCAAATCTTTTTTAGCCTCTTCTAAATTCTTTGCAGCACTCTCCTCATTCTTTGTATATTGATCCAATTCAGCTTGCTTAGAAGCAATTTCCTCTTCTAAATCAGAAGCCTTCGACAATAAGATTTGATAATCTTCATTCACACTACCATATGCTTTGTCATATTGATTTTCTACAACAGCATATTGTTTGTCTTGTGCAGCACTCGCATCTTCTAATTCTTTTTTAACAGCATCTGCATCAGCCTTCTTTTCATCCGTAACTTTTTTAACATCATCCAAATTACTTTTAGCTGTCTTAACCGAATCTTCTAGTTTCTCTTTCTTTGTCTTCTTTGCCTCTACATCTTCCTTGATAACTTCCGCATTTGTAGTTTCTTGTGCAAATACAGGAGTAATTCCACTAGCCGCCGTAAATCCAACGGCAGCACTCATAATGATTTTGTCTTTGACATTCTTCATCTTTAATTAACCCCCTTCGTAATGACAAAAAGATTCACTACCTCGCGAGAATAATACTCCTACTTCATTTGAATTTCATTAACCAATGTTCCTTTTTTTCTATAACATTATTTGATTCAATCACAAAAAATAACTAACACTTTTCTCATATGCCTTAAAAAAAAGGATAAATGATAGATGACTAGATATTTATAGATAACTCAATAAATAAAAAAAAGAGAACTTCATGTTCCCTTATATAAGAAGTGCTACCATCTTAAACACAAAAACTACAACCAACAAAATCCCAATCCACTTAATGAACTTAAATGCGACTTTGATTCCAAAATAAATTAAGGCTATTGAAACCACAAAGCCAAGAATGTCTGACATCTTTCAACCTCCAATTTACCAACTATTTTAATTGATTTTTACCTTCCTTTCAATACTAGCCTTTGATATAATTTAAGTTACCAATAAAACAAGGAGTGATACAATGCGAACACCAGACTTAAACTGGATCAAAGACCCACGCGTCTTTCAAGTAAATAGACTACACGCTTATAGCGACCACATATATACAATTGGAAAGGACAAAAAACCAAGCTCATTCTCACTAAATGGAACATGGAAATTCAACCTTTCAAAAAATTATGATTCATGCTTTAAATTCTTCTATAATACAGAATTTAATGACTCTAACTGGAACGACATACAAGTACCCGGACACATTCAGCTACAAGGATTCGATAACCCACACTATACAGACGTTACCTACCCTTGGGATGGGCATGACGTGGTAAAACCAGGACAAATTGATATGGACAAAAACAAAGTCTATCAATATCGTAAAACATTTGATTGTCCACAAGACTTTATCGGAAATAAACTCATTCTATCCTTTGAAGGTGCAGAATCCAACATCTACGTATGGCTAAATGGTAAATTCATCGGATACTCCGAAGATTCCTTTACCCCAAGCCGCTTTGACATCACAAAATACACACAAGAAAAAGATAACGTACTCTGCGTACGCATCTTTCAAAAATGCACAGGCACATGGCTAGAAGACCAAGACATGTGGCGCTTTACCGGTATCTTTAGAGATGTCATGATCTATAAACAACCAAGTCTTCACATTCAAGACTTAAAAATCGATACAGACATTGATCTAGACACACAAAAAAGTGTTCTTAGTTGTGTTTGTAAAATGAGTAGTAATGAATCCCATACACTACAAGCCAAACTATATGATCCACAAGGAAACATCGTATGGAATGGCAATATGCAAGATTCATTTGAAATCCCTGTAGAAAATACATGCCTATGGAGTAGTGAATACCCAAACCTATACCAATTAGAAATTGTTCTATACAATACAAACAACGAAATCATTGAAACCATTCAAGAACAAGTTGGATTTCGAAAATTCACGCTCGAATATGGCATTATGAAACTCAATGGAAAACGAATTGTATTCCACGGCATCAACCGCCATGAATGGGATCCAAAAACAGGAAGATGTTTATCTCAAGAACAAATGGAAGAAGACATTCATATTTTAAAATCACTAAACATCAATGCCGTAAGAACATCCCACTATCCAAACAACAGCTATTGGTATAAACTATGTGACCAATACGGAATCTACGTCATTGACGAAATGAATCTAGAAACACACGGAGCCCGTGATATCCTTCCACAAAACAAAACCGAATGGACTGATTGTTTATTAGACCGTGCAAGAAGCATGTATGAAAGAGACAAAAACCATGCCTGCATCTTAATGTGGTCACTTGGAAATGAATCAGGAAGCGGATCCAACTTTATGATCCTACACGACTACTTCAAAGAACAAGACCCATCAAGACTTGTCCACTATGAAGGCATCACACAAGATCGAACATTCGAAAACGCTTCGGACATTGAATCTAGAATGTATACATCTCCAGAAAATGTGAAAGCCTATCTAGAAAGCCATCCAATGAAACCATTTATGCTATGTGAATATATGCACGCCATGGGAAATAGTCTTGGAGGCATGGAAGAATATACCAATCTAGAAGATGAATACGAACAATACCAAGGCGGCTTTGTATGGGACTATGTAGACCAAGCCATCCAAAAAGACGGACAATTCTATTATGGACAAGACTTTGACGACTATCCTAACGACTCCAACTTCTGTGGAGACGGCATCCTATTGCCAAATAGAGAAGAAACCGGCAAAAGCCAAGAATTAAAACAACTCTACCGCTATGTTGATATGGAAATCCATTTCGATTCAGTAACCATTAAAAATAAAAACCTATTCTACGACCTAAGTAAAGATACCTTTATCTTTGAATTGAAACAAAACGGACTCGTTATACAATCCGGCATCTTTAAAACAAGCGTAGAACCAGGCACTACAAAAACAATGCCCGTACAATTTAAACAAATCAATACACCAGGCTATTACACAAAAACCATCTACTACAAAACACCATTAGGCATTCAATCCTTTGACCAACAAGTCTTTGAAGTCAAACAAGACCAACCCAAAGAACAAGCCATGCTCGTAGTAGAAGGCAAAGAAACAATTGGCATTCAATTTATCGATACCGAATACCTATTTGACAAACGCAAAGGTTTAGTATCCATTCAAGTAAATGATGAAGAAATACTTAAACAAGCACCAAAACCCATCTTCTATAGAGCCTTAACAGACAATGATCGTGGTGCTAAACAAACCTATGCCAACTGGCTAAATGCCAGCCTATTTCAATATGTAGTTGACTTTAAAATGATACGAAACTCAAAATGCGCACAAATGATCTATACAATACAACTTGAATCCATTGAAGAAGAATGTAAACTCGTCTATACAGTCTACAACAATCAAAGCATTCAAATCCAGTTACACATGGACAAAAACTCACAAAGACAAACACTACCACTCTTTGGAATCGAATTTGCTCTAAAAAAAGAGTTCAAAAACTTCGCCTATTTTGGAAAAGGCGAAAAAGACACATATATAGATCGAGACCATGCCTTAACCGATTTCTACTTTGAAAACGTAGACACAAACTACATTCCATACTTAAAACCACAAGAACACGGCAACCACACAGACTGCAAATGGTGCAGCCTATCCAATGACACCATTCAAGTAAACATCAAGTCTGAAAAAATGGAATGCATGGCAAGCAAGTATTCCTTTATGCACCTATATAATGCCAACCACACATTTGAACTTCCACAAACCAATACAACCCATCTAAGAATCACAAAACAACAAATGGGCGTAGGCGGAATCAACAGCTGGGGTGCAAAAGTACAACCACAATACTTAATTGACCAATCTAAAAACCTAGACTTTACATGTACACTCTATATTTCAAAGAAGGATTAACCTCCTTCTTTTTGTTTATACGTTTCGCTATAATACGTATTGCATATGCACGTATATTTTGATATGATAATTGTGCAAAGAGGACACATATGCCAATGACGTCAAAGGATATGGAGCGACTTATCCTTGCGGATGGATGGGTATTAAAAAGCCAAGTGGGTTCCCACAGGCAATACAAACACCCAACGAAAAAAGGTAAAGTGACTATACCATTATCAAAGTCAACTGAACAATCCATTCTAAAACAAGCAGGGCTTAAATAACTCTGCTTGAATATTTTAAAAAGGAGGTAAACAACATGTTGTCAATTTATCCAGCTTGTTTCTTTAAAGAAGAAAATCATTACTCTGTCATTTTTCCAGACTTCAATTACCTTTCCACATGTGGAGATTCACTACAAGACGCAATGGAAATGGCCGTAGATTGTCTAGCCGGTGCATTGTTCAGCGCAAAACTAGACAATGAAGATATTCCAATTTCTTCAAAGTTAGAAGAAATTGATCCAACACAAATCGCATCTGAACTTGAATTCGAATTTAAACAATCTTTTGTCACCTTTGTATCTGTTGATGTCGAAGAATATGCAAAAACACATTTCAATAAAGCTATCAAAAAAACATTAACCATACCCGAATGGTTAAACAAAGAAGCTATGAGCAAAAAAATCAATTTTTCGCAAGTCCTTCAAGAAGCATTGATTGCCAAATTACATTCGTTGTAAATTATAAATTAGTAGAATATTATATTATCAACAAGCCCCATACCTTCTATAGATATGGGGCTTTAAACTATTCCTTTTTTCCCAGATTACAGATAATGATTCTACCAACATCCTCAAACTCTTGAAAACCATGCTTCACATAAAAAGCTACATTGCTCTTGTCTTCAGGCATACCCTCAATATACAAATAATCCTTATACTTCTCTTTAACCAGTTCAATAAAATGCCAGCAATACCCAAACCCTGATACTTTGGATTTACAAGTACATAATGCACATACGCAAGCATCTCACTATCATCTAGCACACGAACTAAACCGCAAAGCTTTCCATCCTTCCAAGCACTAATGACTGTACTTGAATGCATTAAAGCCTTATACAATCGCTTTGGATATTCACCAGACACCCAATTCACTTACAAGAACAATTCTTGTACTTCATCAGTGTAAACTTCTTCTCTTGAGTATATTCAATCATTTAAAATCACTCTTTCATTTCATAATCAATAGTACCCTGACCATCTTTGACTTCAACTCTAGCCATGGCACCATTTACTACATACATATGCGGATATGTATGTCCAATATCCACCTGAAATACAACATCTATATCAGGTAGTGCCTTTTTAAAAGCCTCTTCATATCCAATTAAATCCGAAACATTCTTAAACAATACACGACCTACCAATATAGCCTTCGTATATTTAAAATACCCCATGTACTTCATCTTCAATAAAGCACGATACACATCACATGAATTCATTGAAAAAATATCAAAGAACCAAATAATCCCATCCAACTTATAGCGTTCATTAAATTCTTTTACAAAATCATAAGGCGTGCCCGCCATATCATTTATACTCTCAAAACAACCACCAAGTAATCTACCCGATACACTACAATCACCCACATATTCTGTCTTTGTGTTAAGTATTGGAGCTCCATCATTATAAAAATCAACATCCTGATGCATAGAACTCGAATGCAGTTCACTATTCTTTCCCTTTAAAAAATCAAGACACAAACTCGAATATTCATTGATACCATATTCATCAAAACTACCCGCATTAAAACCATACACCGAAGCCAAATCACACTTACAAGTTATGGGAAACAATAAATTTGTAGGATCACTCGCACCCAAGTACCACTTGGGATTCTTTTCAATCCAATCAAAATCAATATACGGCAACGTCTCAAACTGAAAGTCACCCCCAGCCGCCAACCATACAGCTCCAACACTAGAATCATTCACCAACGAATTCAATTCATCAACACGAGTTTTGGCATCAATACTTGGCTCACTATTATTACGAACACTAGCTGTTTCAACAATATGAAACCCATTTGATTCAATATACTCTATAGACGCATCAAAACTATCTAGCTTATGCCCTACACCACTCGACATAGCGCAAACACCAATCGTATTATACTTCTCATTTAAAAACTTAGGATATTTCATACACAAAAAAACCTCCACACCCATTATAAAGGAAAAACGACAAGACACAAAGTCCTGCCGTATTTCCCATAGTTTTAAGATAGAAAGGAAGTTTTATGTATTAGCACTTAATACACTCTTATTATAATCCCTATACAACCATTTGTCTTTGTACTTTTTAGTGAATTTGTATTTTTTGTATTAAGCACAAATCAAAAGATACAAATTATACACTATAACTCAAGTGACTCGATTACATTTTAGATAATTAGATTTTTTTGTTTTCAATTCAAATACAAGCAATAGACTCTCCATACAAAATATTCTGTTTTTTAAATCTTATACACGTCTATTAGGTTGACTATGCGATGCATTAGATATATAATTTAAGTGTAATAAGTAGATAAGGAGTTGACATTTATGGCTAACACAACTAATTTCAGTGTTCGTATGGACAGCGATATTAAGAAACAATGCGAAGCAATGTATGGTGAATTAGGTATCAATCTTACTACTGCAATTAACGTGTTTCTTCGTCAATCACTTCGTGTTGGTGGTTTCCCTTTTGATGTACGTATGGAGAAACCAAACAAAGAAACGATAGCAGCAATGTTGGAAGCAGAACGCATTGCACGTGATTCATCTGTAAAGCGCTACTCTGATGTAGAGGAAGCATTGAAGGCATTAAAAGAATGAGTAAACATTTAGACATCGTTTGGACAAATCAATTTAAGAAGGATTATAAGCTTGCGATGAAGCGTCATCTTGATATTGATCTTCTTGACAACATTATTCGTAAATTGGCTAGCAACGAAGAACTTCCAGAGAAGAATAAGGATCACGCATTAACCGGAAACTGGATTGGTCATCGTGAATGTCACATTCAGCCGGATTGGCTACTAGTCTATCGAATTGAGAATGATTTACTCGTGTTAACATTATCCCGAACAGGAACACATAGCGATTTATTTGGAAAGTAAAAAGACACACTCGGTATCCCATCATCAAAATACCGGGTGTTTTTCCTGCTTTCCACAGCACTAAAAATTAAATAACCCAAACCGATTATCTGTAAATACACAATCATTTTTTTACAAATCCAAACAATTTCCTATATTCTTCAACATCTTTTAGATCATGATGATCATTTGTTATTTGAATTTTGATTTTCTTTGTATCCGACATAATACGACAGAATCGATCTATATCAGAACCTTTAATTTTATATGTATCTGTAAAACTCTTGATTGCCATACAATATACCCTACCTTTCAAAAAATAAATAACGCTTACCCAGGCCACTACGGCGTGTGAGACACATCTTTTACCCACTTCAGACGTTCCTATATCTATAATACACAAAGTTTGACCAACAAAAAAGAGTAGGCGCGCATTCCTACTCTTTATGCATCCTCTATTAAGTCGCGATTTAAGAGAATTAATTGACGGTTTATTTCTCACAGAAATATTATAGAGAGAAATAGTTCTATGTGCGAAAACGCTTTCACAAAACCAATAGTATTATATATCAATTTTGTTCATCATGTTTGCACAAATTAGTAATCTGTTTATATTTTTTGTTGAGAATCATAAATAATCAAAGCCATGAAGACAAGATCCTCATTTTGTTCATTCAAAATACTATGACCCTTGCCACTTGGTGTAAAATAATGTTCCCCTGGCTTTAAATATAAAGTTCGCTCATGATTATCATCCAATGTTGCCACTCCAGAAAGAACGAAATAATCTTCGCCATCTCCATTGTGCACATGATAACCAACACTACAACCCTTCTTTAAAGTGACCTTGGCATACACACGATTCATACCATGCATCTCTTGTGCACTCATGATATGTTCAAAATGCGCAATACCAGTACCACCCATAAAATTTTCTTTATCTACAACTACCATTTTCTATACCCCTAGATCAAAGAATTGTCTTTGAAATAATTGATCTTCATACTTGACTTCACTTCATCCAAAGTCTTTTCCGCTGTCGCATACGCCTTTTTCGTACCCTCTTCTAGAATCTTGACAACTTCAGGAAGTTTTGCCTGCCATTCCAATCTTCTTTCACGAATTGGAGCCAACTCTTCTTGCATAACACTATTTAAGAAACGCTTCACCTTCACATCCCCTAAACCACCACGCTGATAGTGTGCTTTTAATGCGTCCAAGTTTTCATATTCCGGCAAATACTTTTCGAAATGCTCTGGCTTACAGAATGCATCCAAATATGTAAATACACAGTTTCCCTCAATCTTACCAGGATCACTCACCTTAATATGATCAGGATCTGTATACATACTCATAACTTTCTTCTTGATTGTCTCTTCATCATCCGACAAATAAATACAGTTACCCAAAGACTTAGACATCTTTGCCTTACCATCCGTACCCGGAAGTCTTAAACAAGCACAGTTTTGTGGTAATAAGATTTTAGGTTCTACTAAAGTCTCACCATAAATCGAATTGAATTTATGAACGATCTCCTGTGTCTGTTCAATCATAGGCATCTGATCTTCACCAGCAGGAACCGTAGTCGCCTTAAATGCCGTAATATCGGCAGCCTGTGAAATTGGATAACACTGGAAGCCAACGGGAATACTCGCATCAAATCCACGCATCTTAATTTCAGCCTTCACAGTTGGATTTCTTTGAAGACGACTTACAGAAACTAAGTTCATATAATAGAATGTCAATTCTGTCAATTGACTGATTTCAGACTGAATAAAAATTGTTGTCTTACTCGGATCAATACCACAAGCCAAATAATCCAAAGCCACCTCTAAAATGTTTTCACGCACCTTATCCGGATTATCAAAATTATCTGTCAATGCCTGTGCATCCGCAATCATAATATAAATTTCATCATATTCTCCAGAATTCTGTAAAAGAACACGATTTCTTAAGGAACCCACATAATGTCCAATATGCAATTTACCCGTCGGACGATCCCCCGTTAAAATAATCTTAGCCATAAATACCTCACTATAATAATTGTTTCTTCGCAAAATTCCATGTGTCTCTACACATATCATCTAGATTCTTTTCTGCAACCCAACCTAATTGTTCTTTAGCACGAGTTGGATCTGCATAACAAGTCGCAATATCTCCTGGACGTCTAGGTTTGATCACATATGGAATCTTAATTCCATTCACTCTTTCAAAGGCATGTACAATATCTAATACACTATATCCTTTTCCTGTTCCCAAGTTACAAATATGCACACCTGGTGTATTGTACTTTTCAATCGCTAATACATGTCCTTTAGCCAAGTCGACCACATGAATATAGTCACGAACACCCGTTCCATCTGGTGTATCATAATCATCTCCAAATACACCAAGTTCTGGAAGTTCACCTGTTGCCACCTTCATGATATATGGCATCAAGTTATTTGGGATTCCCTTTGGATTTTCACCAATCAAGCCCGACTCATGCGCTCCAATGGGATTGAAATAACGAAGTAAAGTTACACTCATTTCTGGGTTTGCAAACTGTACATCCGTTAAGATTCTTTCCATCATCGCCTTTGTAGCTCCATAAGGATTGGTTGTTTCACCTAGCTTACAGTCTTCTGTTAAAGGAACCACTTCAGGATCTCCATAAACAGTCGCACTTGAACTAAACACAATACTTGGAACATGATACTTTTTCATCATCTTGGCAACCACTAAAGTAGTCATCAAGTTATTTGTATAATACTCAATTGGCTTTTGAACACTTTCACCAACTGCTTTAAATGCGCAACAATGAATCACCGCATCCAATTTATTTTCCTTAAATACAGATTCAGTCTTTTCCTCATCTAACACATTAAATTCATAAAATTTAACACGTTTTCCTGTAATTTTATAAATCGATTCCAACACATCTGGTTTTGAATTTGAGAAATCATCAATCACAACAACATCATGACCACTTTCTAATAATTCAACACAAATATGACTACCAATATATCCAGTACCACCGGCAATTAAAATATTCATACGTAAAACCTCATTTCTACCAAACATTATAACCTATTTTGACAATACTACAAAATAAGAATCTCTTTACATTCCTCTTTGGTTAAAGATACAGCCATATCCTCAAACCAAAGACAACCATTCTTCTTGTCATAATAATCAAATTTGATACTACGACCTAATTTCTTTTCCAACTGCTTCTTTTTAACCAGTACAAGTTTAGGATTTAAACACTGATCATAGATTTTAAAAGCCAAAAGAAACTGTGAAACACTATGACAAAGTACAACCCTCTCATCTTCACTCAAATTATCTATGTTCTTTTGTTGTGTCAAGACAAGATTAAACTTCTTTTTCGGATCCCGATATAGAAATGGATAGTACAAATAAAACATCGACTTACACTTTTGACATTGATGCATAAAATACGAACCATCATTCAAGCGAATACTAGCGACACTATCCATTTGTGCAATCACAACCGTATCTCTTTTTATCTCAAAAACATGCCCACAATGTGGACATGTGATTGGTATCATTCTTTCTTTCATTAAATAGATCGACAAGCCGATTTTAACCACTCAGCTTCATCACTTGTTAAATAAGGACTGATCTTTTCCAATACCTCTTTATGATAGTTGTTCAACCAAGTCTTTTCTTCATTTGTCAATAAAGAAACATCCAAACCATCCAAGTCAAAAGGTACAAACGTAATTGGCTCAAAATGCATGAACTGACCATAGTTATTCACATTGCCTTTTACGACAACCATTTCATTTTCATGACGAATACCAAACTTACCTTCACAATAGACACCCGGCTCATTTGAAGTAATCATACCCTCATCTAATACACACATTTCATTACGATGAGGCAACACTCTCCATCTAAAGCCATTTGGTGATTCATGCACATTCAATAAGTGACCTACACCATGTCCTGTACCACATTGATAATCCACATCCTGATCCCATAGTGGTCCACGAGCTAGAATATCTAAGTTGATTCCTGAACATCCAAATAAGAAGTGTGCATCCGATAAACGAATATGTCCTCTTAATGCCTTAGTAAACCAATATCGCTCTTCCTCACTAATATCACCCAACACAAATGTACGCGTAATATCTGTAGTACCCTCTAAATATTGTCCACCACTATCAATTAGAAGCATGCCCGAATTTGTGATTTCAACATTCGTTTCTGGCTTTGAAGAATAGTGCATCATAGCCGCATGTTCTTTATAGGCACAAATCGTATCAAAACTATCCTCTAAATAATTCTCTTGTTCACTACGAAGAACTTGTAATTTAGACTGAACGCTCATTTCGCTCATCTCTATCTTACCCGCATTCTTCTTTAACCAATACATGAATTTAGTAACAGCCACACCATCTTTAATGTGCGCCCACTTTGTACACTTTAATTCTGTTTCATTCTTTAAAGCCTTCCATAAAATGATTGGACTTTCCTTAAATACTGGCTTAGCCTTTAAATTAGAAACAATCGCATAGTTTACACTCGAAGGATCCACAAGTACAGAACCATTCAATGCCTTTGTAGCTTCATACATATCATTATAGCCACAAACAGTGACATTATTCTTACTAAATTCTTTTTCACTCAATTCATCCAAACGAGAAGCATCCATATAAATAGAAGCCGAATCTAAAGATACGATTGAATATGCAAGCGCAACCGGGAAATTAGGAATGTCATGTGCTCTTAAATTATAAAGCCACGCAATCTGATCCACACTTGTGAGTACAATGGAATCAACTTTGTTTTCCTTTAAGAAAGCACGCAAACGAGAAAGCTTACTTTCCATAGATTCACCCGCAAACTTTTCCGAATAATGGAAAGTCGGTGTACTAGGAAGCTCAGGACGATCTGTCCATACGTCATTTACTAAATCTAGATTTACATTCATATTTAAGTGTGCCAAATCAAATACAGATTTATATGCCAAGGCATCCTTTGTATTCATGACACGACCATCAAATCCAACGGTATCGTTTGCTTTTAGATTTTCAACAATATACGCATCTAGTTCAGGAACTCCAGGCTGACCCATTTTCATCAAATCAATACCCGTACCTTCCAATTGATTTGCCGCCTGAATAAAATAACGACCATCTGTCCATAGTGCAGCCTTATCCAGTAATACAACTAAGACACCTGCACTTCCAGTGAATCCAGACATATATTTACGACATGCGAAATATTCGCAAACATATTCTGTTTCATGAAAGTCAGACGTAGGAATAATATATGCCTGTACATTATTCTCCATCATCTTCTCACGCAATTTTGAAATTCTTTGAGTAATCATTTTTTAAATCCTTCTTTCCTCTATGCCAATTTCTTAAGTGCATCCACCTGGTATACCATATCCAAGAAATCAAATGCCTCACAAGAAAAACATAACACAATCATAATCAAAAATAACATCTTAATAATATATGTCACAAAATAAACCGCTTTGACACTATTCTCCAACCGCATATATTTAAAGTGTGACCACATAATAAAGAGTGGAAACATAAACAATGCACCTTGAAACAACCAATACATCCAAGTACGATTTTGTAGAAGGTATAAGATGTTGAATACCTTATGCGCATGAAAATCAATCATGAACTGATTGATCACAGCCACTGATGCATGCCCATTTAAAAAGCCAAGTGCACCTAGAAAGCTGACACCCGCAAATAAATTTGTCAAAAAGATAACGGTTTTTGCGATTTGTTTAGGCTTCTTTGTGGTAACACGATTTGCCTGTGCCAAAAGACATAAGTAGCTCACAATAAAAAATATACCATATAAAAATGAATAGAACGGAATGAAACAATAGAAGATACAGAAAACAATCGATATACCCAACATTAGATTTCCAATGGAATCGGTTGTCGTACGATACTTCTGAATTCTACGAATTCCATTTTTATGCATTGAAAAAGCACGCGTAATCGCATTATAAACTGGTTTTGGAAGTATTGACATCAATACCACGAAAACAAGCACAATACCTATCACCATATAATCGCCCATTTTATCCCTCCCCTTTAAATATTTACCTTTCTATTGTAGAATAAAAATATCATTTCGTCCAATCAGAAAGAGGTCCTTATGAAACTTATATTTTTAGACGCCGACGGCACCCTATTCCATCACGAAGGCTATATTCCAGATAGTGCCATCAAAGCTTGTATTCAAGCCCAAAAAAACGGACACAAAGTCATTCTATGCACAGGAAGACAGCGCATTGAAATCTTTGGCCCGATGCTAGAAATTGACTATGATGCCATTATTGCCGGAAGTGGGGCAACCATTGAATGTGAACACAAAATCGTAGAAGAAAATGCACTCACAAAAGAAGAAAGCCAATATCTTTCAAACTACCTTCTTACAAACCACATCCCAGCTAACTTTGAAAGCAGCACAGGCATCTATGCCACTCAATATACAAAAGACACGATGTTAAAAATGGTGGAAGAACAATGTACCGGCAAAAGTGAAGAAGAAAAAGCCAAACATGGCCTGACCATTCTAACGAGCCAAATCACAGTTGTCGACAATATAAAAGACTTTATCTACAACAAAGTCTCCGTTATTGACAATGGGAAAACGCCATACAAAAAGATCCAACAAGATCTATCCGACAAATACGATGTGATTCCGGCAACCTTTGCGCCACTAGGAAAAGAAAGTGGAGAAATCACTTCCTACCACATCAATAAAGCCACAGGCATGGATGCCGTAATCAAATACTTTCATGCCGACATTAAAGATACGATTGCGATTGGAGACGGCTTTAATGATATTCCTATGTTTGAAAAAGCACATCTAAGCATCGCCATGGGAAATGCTCCACAAGAAATCAAAGATAAAGCAAATAGAATCACAACATCACTAGATGAAGATGGTATATATCATGCCTTTAAAGAATTGAATCTAATAGGGTAGAGGGATAAAATAGAATTATCGCCCCTCCCATTGAA
>UMGZ01073716.1_pt1 | contig 19232 bp, 13 predicted proteins | sample 1965421 | NCBI WGS metagenome assembly UMGZ01 (sample SAMEA4836087, study PRJEB28245) | human gut metagenome | biome: gut microbiome; material: fecal sample | place: Denmark | collected 2008
CGGAGTGACCGAGGCAGATGCGATCATCAATGTCGGAGTCAGTGGACCGGGTGTTGTAAAAAATGCACTGGAAAAAGTACGCGGAGAGAATTTTGAGGTTCTCTGTGAGACGATCAAAAAGACGGCATTTAAGGTTACCCGTGTCGGCCAGCTGGTGGCACAGGAGGCATCTAAGATGTTAAACATTCCGTTTGGTATCGTGGATCTTTCCCTGGCACCGACTCCGGCAATCGGAGACAGTGTTGCGGATATTCTCTGTGAGTGCGGTCTGGAGTATGCAGGTGCACCGGGAACCACTGCAGCACTTGCCATGCTCAATGATCAGGTAAAGAAGGGCGGCGTGATGGCTTCTTCTTATGTGGGTGGTTTAAGTGGTGCTTTTATTCCGGTCAGCGAGGATCAGGGGATGATCAACGCGGTAGAGGCAGGCGCAATTTCTCTTGAAAAATTAGAGGCAATGACCTGTGTATGTTCGGTAGGTCTGGATATGATCGCCATCCCGGGAGATACAAAGGCAACAACCATTTCCGGAATGATTGCAGACGAGATGGCAATCGGAATGGTGAACCAGAAGACAACCGCTGCACGTCTGATTCCGGCTGTGGGAAAAGGTGTGGGAGACAGAGTGGAATTTGGAGGATTGTTTGGATATGCCCCGGTTATGCCGGTAAACAAATACTCCTGTGATGACTTTATCAACCGTACAGGACGTATTCCGGCTCCGATCCATTCTTTTAAAAATTAATAGGTAAAAAACAGAAGTAAAAAATTTGGAGCAGATTTATGATAGCATATGAAAAATTACCGCTGGACAATGAAGTGAAGGCAGCTTTAGAAGGACTTGAGATTGAATATGTGTTCCAGCCGATCTTTTATAAAGATTGTGTGAGAATATATGCATATGAAGCGTTGATGAGACCGAAGAAGATGACGGTGGGGCAGCTGATTGATGAATTTGCCAGGGATGAGAAACTGCATATACTGGAAGTTGCCACTTTTTTTGGTGCAACACAGGCGTATATTGAGCGGGGATATCAGGAATATCTCTGTATCAATTCTTTCCCGTCGGAAAGTTTTACGGAGAATGAGGCAGAAGCATTTGATACTTATTTTGGAAACCAGAAAGGAAAAAGGATCATTGAGATTTTAGAGTATCCGAAAGTTTCCCTGCGCGAGTGGGTCAGAAAAAGTGAGATGGTCCAGAATAAGCACTGGAAGGTATCGCTGGATGATTTTGGCATGGGTGAAAACAATATGAATGCTGTATATCTGTATACACCGGATATCGTAAAACTGGATCGCTCCCTGATCTGTGGAATTGACAACGATGCCAGAAAACAGGAGAACGTCCGTACATATCTGGAAAGTTTCCATGAAAGAGGAATGCAGGTGCTTGCGGAAGGTGTGGAGACAAGAGAAGAGTGTGATTTTTTACGGTCTTTGGGAGTGGATCTGTTTCAGGGATATTATCTGGCTATGCCGGCATAAATACAAAAAGAGAGCGTGCGAAAGCACGTTCTTTTTTAAAAAAAAATAAATTATCTGAAAAAACATAATAAAACAAACAATTATGAGAAATATAAAGGGAAAATAAAAAGAAATAAAAAAACAGGTTGACATAATGTAAAATGCGTGTTATATTTAAGACAACAAAAAAACAAGCAGCCATCACGAAGGGTGACGAGAAAGCTCTGGACGTGAAATCTAATGTAAGGAGGTACAGTCCAAAGGGAACATAAGCCATTGGCAGGGAGCAACCAAACACAGGTCATCAGGCTTCACTTGATGAAAGAATAAACATTCGGGAATGGAAACCAGTGACAGAGTACAAAAGAGAGCGGACAAAGAGGAACGGATAAAAGGTGATTTGTCCAGAACGTCATTTCGGTAAACAAAAGAAGAATGGATATAGAACAAAAGATGAAGTGAGGAGCAGTCCAATGGAGTGTGGAAATCATTAGGCGTCATCAGAAGTATCTGATGGCGTCTTTTGTTGTGCATGAATAAGAATTATCCACGGGTTTTGGAAATAACATGACCAAAGATAATCCAGTGGGACATCTCCGATGCGTTATTACTGTCGATATAAAACGTCTGTCCGTAATAGGTGAGAGGTTCTAAGCGCCAGGGATCTGTCTGGCGAAGGCGGCGGATGTAAAGAAGACCGGTCACTTTGTTAATAAAAATACCGGTGTCGCCATCACGTATGGGATTCCGCGCGATTAATAAAATATCGTTTGCATGATAGACAGGAGACATATGATCACTTGTGACAAGAAGTGCACAATCAATCTGGTTTCCATAGCGTTTGCGGTATCCGGAAATATTGATTTTTTCGAGAGAACAGGAATCATACACCATTCCATCGTGCATGTTTCCACTTGGAATGATCATAGTGGTATAGTCCTCGCGGGAAACCGATGGAACCGTTTCCAGATTTCTGGCAAAATCGAATTCAAACTGTACAAGGGATTCAATAAAATGTAACTGTGTAGGCGAAAGACTGCGCATGCGGTCATAGGTCTGGAATAAATCAGAGGATTCGCCACATAATTCATAGAACATCTTTCCGGTAAGCTGGCTGAGCTTATATACGGTATAGACATCGACTTTTCCGGTATCCCCATTGGCAAGTCTTTTGTACGAGGAAAGGGACATATCTAGTGCTTTTGCCATATCCTGCTGTGAATAGCCGAGTTTAAAGCGCTCTCTTTCCAGATTTGTTCCAAGATTTCTGGATAATTGTTCGCGTGTCAGCATGAACCATCACCTCCGAATAAAATATCAAATCTATTATAATAATAAACGCTAAAAAGGTCAAATGACATATCGCGTTTCCGGATAAGGATCATTTCTGACCCCTGACCGACAAAAGTCGCCGGAAATATCAAAAAATTTAGCCCCGAATTGAAAAAATAGGAAAGATATAATCAATATGTAAATAAAAAGTCAAATTCAGTCAAAACAAAAAGAAAGGGGAAAGACGAAAGGTATAGGATAAATACATAAAAGGGAACTGATGCGTCCGGCATACAGTTCTTTTTTTGTTTTTTATGTGAACGAGTGCACAAAAGCAGGAAATTATGGTAAACTGTTTCATAGGAATAATGAGCGGATGTATGCTCATGAAAAGGGGTATTATAAGTGGAAAAACAACGATTACATTATTATGAACAGCTTGCAGAACTGTATCCGACGATTGGAAAAGCATCTACGGAAATTATCAATCTGCAGTCTATTTTATATCTGCCAAAAGGCACGGAACATTTTTTGTCGGATATACATGGGGAATTTAAAGCATTTTCCCACGTATTGAGAAACGGGTCTGGAGCCGTCCGCAAAAAGATTGATGACGTATTCGGGCATACGCTAAGTACGGCAGATAAGATGTCTCTGGCAACACTGATTTATTATCCACAGAAAAAAATCGAGCTAGTGCGTCAGACCGAGGACGATATCGAGAACTGGTATAAGATCACACTGTACCGGCTGATCGAGGTGTGTAAGACAGTATCTTCCAAATACACCAGATCCAAAGTGCGCAAGGCGCTGCCGGAGGATTATGCGTATGTAATCGAGGAACTGATTACGGAAAAGCAGGAGGTTTTGAATAAAGAGGCCTATTACGAGGCAATTATCAACACCATTCTGGAACTTGGGCAGGCAGATAATTTTATTGTGGCACTGGCGGAACTGGTGCAGAGGCTGGTCATTGATCATCTGCATATTCTCGGGGATGTGTATGACCGCGGTCCGTCACCGGACCGGATTATGGATCAGCTGGAACAATATCATTCGTTTGATATCCAGTGGGGGAATCACGATATGGTATGGATGGGGGCAGCAGCCGGGCAGCTTGCCTGCATTGCATCTGTGATCCGGACAAGTATCCGGTATGGAAATCTGGATCTGATTGAGGATGGTTATGGCATCAATATGGTTCCGCTTGCAACATTTGCCATGGATGCTTACCGCGATGATCCGTGCAGACAGTTTATACTGAAAGATTCCACGGATGAGGAACGCAGCAAGAAAGAAACGCTGATGAACCGGAAAATGCATAAGGCAATTGCCATCATAAGGTTTAAACTGGAAGGACAGCTGATCCACAAATGGCCGGAGTATGGTATGGAAAACCGCTGTCTGCTGCACCGTATTAATTACGAGAACAAAACAGTGGAAATTGATGGAAAAACCTATGACATGCTGGATACCAGTTTTCCTACCATTGATCCGGAACATCCGTATGATCTGACACCTGAGGAACAGGAAGTCATGAACCGGCTGCGCACCTCGTTTATACACTGTGAGAAACTGCAGCGCCATGTGCGGCTTCTGCTAAAACGGGGCAGCATGTATAAAGTCTACAACGGAAATCTGCTTTATCATGGATGTGTGCCGCTGAATCCGGATGGGACATTTAAGAAAGTAAATGTATATGGCAGGGAATACAGCGGAAAAGCACTCTATGATGTGCTGGAATCCTATGTCCGCAAGGCATTTTTCTCTCTGGATGAAAAAGAGAGGGAAAAAGGAAGGGATATCATGTGGTATATCTGGACGGCACCGGATTCTCCTTTGTACGGACGGAGTAAGATGGCAACGTTTGAGCGGTATTTTCTTGCGGACAAGTCCATGCATCATGAGAGTAAGAATGCGTATTATCATTTGTTTGACAAAGAGGAAACGGCAGATAATATACTTAAAGAATTCGGGCTGACGGGGGATTTTGTGCATATCATCAATGGTCATGTACCGGTAGAGCGCATTGCCGGTGAAAATCCGGTCAAGTGTAACGGAAAACTGATCCTGATCGACGGTGGATTTTCAAAAACATACCGGAGAAAAACGGGAATTGCAGGATATACACTGACGTACAATTCTTATGGACTGACGCTTTCTGCCCATGAACCGTTTGACTGGTCAAACGAGGCGGTAAGAGATGAACTGGATATTGTATCGCATCAGGAAGCAGTGGAATACCGGGATAAACGTATTCTGGTGGGGGATACAGACGTTGGTAAGCGCATGATGATCCGCATTGAGGAACTGAAAAAACTGATTCAGGCATATCAGGATGGCGAAATCGCCGAACGGGATGCCAGCAGTGCTTATAAATGGTAGAGGATAAGTTATGTATCAGGTAGAAGGCTACGCATTTGAAACAAAAGAACAGGAACATACAGCAAAACATGAGGTAGAGATCATCGGGTATATCCGGAAAAATACGAGAATGGATGATCCGGATATTGTGCTGGCGTTATATAACAAACTGGTGTTAAAAGAAATTTTTGTCACGCCGGTCGGATATGATTTTTTGCACAGGCTTCAGGAATATCTGTATACCATTCCCTATATCCGGAGAGAAGATATTCTTCCGATCACGGTGTATGAACCAGAAGGAATGGTTTCGAAAGAAAAAAGAAGCAAAGAGGAAATAAAGCAGAAGAAAAAAAGACAGAAAAACAAAGAGCATGTGGTCAGTAAAAACCGCCGGAAGAAGAACCGGGATTATCAGAAACTGTTTCACATCAGTACATTTTTCGCAGTTGTTTTTGCACTTGGCATCATTGGGATGCTTGTGATTACGTGGCTCAGCGAAGATAATGTGACGATTTTAAACTATGAAAATAAGGTGATTGATAAATACGAAATCTGGGAAAAACAGCTGGATGAACGGGAAAGCCAGCTTGAGGAGAGGGAATTGAGACTGACGGAACAGGAGGCAGAATAGAGATGGAAAAAGTGAAGATCCTTGTGGTAGATGATGAGAGCCGGATGAGGAAGCTGGTGCGGGATTTTTTGACCCGGCAGAACTATGAAGTCTTAGAAGCAGCAGATGGAGAGGAAGCACTGGATATTTTTTATAAAGACAAAGAGATCGCTTTGCTGATTCTGGATGTGATGATGCCAAAGATGAACGGCTGGGAAGTCTGCAGGGAAATCCGTCAGACATCCAAAGTCCCGATCATCATGCTCACGGCCAAAAGTGATGAGAGTGATGAACTTATGGGATTTGACCTTGGAGTTGATGAATATATAACCAAACCGTTTTCACCGAAAATTCTTGTGGCACGTGTCGAAGCGATTTTGCGCCGGACGAATAAGATCGGTGATGCGGCCGATTTTAAGACGGCAGGAGAGATTATTCTGGATAAGACAGCACACGAGGTGAAAATTTCGGGAAATCCGGTAGAACTCAGTTTCAAGGAGTTTGAACTGCTGGAATATTTTATGAATAATCAGGGGATTGCCCTCTCGAGGGAACGCATTTTAAACAGTGTGTGGAATTATGACTATTTTGGGGATGCACGGACGATTGATACACATGTAAAAAAACTGAGAAATAAACTCGGGGCATGTGGAAGTTATATAAAAACCGTATGGGGAATGGGTTACAAGTTTGAGGTGTCCTAAATGGAAAAGAAACAAAAGACTTCCCTGACGTGGCAGCTGATTTTGACGATGGTTGTCATTGTTGCGGGAACGGTTGCGATGTGCTGGTTTTTTAATACCACTTTTTTGGAAAAATATTATATTTTTCATAAGGAAAAAGAGTTAAAGAGCAGTTTTGACCAGGTGAGGCTGATTTGTGAAAAGCAGGGGGATTCCAGTGATGATGCGTATGTGCAGTTCGAGAGAATCTGTGCAAACGGAAATATCAATATGCTTATTGCAGATCAGGACAGAAACCTGATATGGAGTTCCTACAGCAGTGCACAGCGTTTTCAGATGCAGATGGAGGACTGGCTGTATGGAAGTGACCGCAGCCGTGTGCAGGTGCTTTCATCCGGAAAGGATTATACGCTGCTTCGGCAGACCGATGAACGGCTGCAGTCGGAGTATCTGGTTCTTCTGGGAACTTTAAAAAATGGAAACAATCTTTACATGCGTGCGGCTGTGGAAAGCATTCGGGAAAGTGCGAGCATAACAAACCAGTTTTTTGTAATGGTGAGCATGGGAGCCATCATCTTAAGCGTGATTCTGATCATCGTTCTCTCGAAAGGGATTTCCCATCCGATCCATGCCTTATCCGATATCGCAAGAAGGATGACACAGCTGGATTTTGATGCAAAGTATATACCGGTACGTCATGTGAGCCGGGAAATTGATGAACTTGGAAATTCCATGAATGAATTGTCGGAGACACTGGAAGAGACGATTTCGGAACTAAAGACAGCGAACGTCAGCCTGCAGCAGGATATCGAGAAAAAAGAACAGATCGATGAAATGAGAAAAGAATTTCTTTCGAATGTTTCACACGAGCTGAAAACACCGTTGGCACTCATACAGGGATATGCGGAAGGATTAAAAGAATGCATCAATGATGATGCAGAGAGCCGTGATTTTTACTGTGATGTGATTATGGATGAATCGGAAAAGATGAATCATATGGTAAAGCAGCTGCTGACACTCAATCAGCTGGAGTTTGGCAATGATACCGTGGAAATGACACGGTTTGATATCACGGAGCTGATTGACGGCGTGATCCAGTCTGCATCCATCATGGCGGCACAAAAACAGGTGAATATCGAATTTTACAGGGAAGGTCCGGTATATGTCTGGGGGGATGAGTTTAAGGTGGAAGAGGTGATTACGAATTTCCTGACCAATGCCATGAACCATGCGGCAGGAGAAAAAAAGATTACCATTCGTTTTCAAAAACATGACCATCTGGTACGCACGAGTGTGTTTAATACCGGTGACCCGATTCCCGAAGAGGATCTTGACAAGATCTGGGTGAAATTCTATAAAGTAGACAAAGCAAGAACACGTGAATATGGTGGAAGCGGAATCGGATTGTCCATTGTCAAGGCAATCATGGATTCTTTTCATCAGAAATGCGGTGCAGTCAATCACCCGGACGGTGTGGAGTTTTGGATGGAATTGGAGACCAATAATTAATGCAAAGAAAAGATTGTCTTATTTTTCAGAATATGATACCATAAAACATAGATTATAGGGCAAAAGTGACAAGAGGGTAAAAGAGTATGAAAAAGAAAATAAGTCTGCCTGTGATGGCAGTGTCAGCAATACTCCTGTTGGGAGGCTGTGGAACCCAGATGTATGATTTGTCAGAGGACGAAGAAAATCTGGTCGTGCAGTATTCGGCGCATATTCTTGCAAAGTATAATATTGAGCAGAAAGACGGAATGACAGCCGCTTCATCCGAAGAGACACAGGAAACACAAAAACAGGACAGCCAGATGCCGGAGAGCCAGAATACCCAGAGTGCGGACAACAACATGGCGTCAGATGCCACGGGAGAAACCCAGACACAGGAGATGGAGACGATGCCGATCGCCGAGGCAATCGGACATGCATCGGGTCTGACCGTTTCTTACAAAGGATACAGGGTTCAGAATATCTATCAGGAGGGAGACTATTTTGCAGTAACTCCTGAGGATGGAAACAAACTTGTTGTGATGAAGTTTGAAATTAAAAATAAGGGGAAGAAAAAGGTCAGGCTGGATACAGAAAAACTCGGTATTACATTTTATGCATGTTTTGACGGAAAAAACAGGATAAAGGAGACTGCTTCGCTCGGAACCAGAAGTCTTTCCTCTTATGGGGAAACCATCAGGGGCGGAAAGAAGAAAACAGCGGTTTTACTGTTTCAGATTCCGAAAGACCAGGCTGATAAAATTTCGGGTGAGACACTGTATGCAGAAATAAAAGATACAATTTATTCTCTGAAATACAAATAAATGCCCCCAAATTTTACAAAATATGATATAATAAACATAAGGGATTACCAATACAGAAAAGTGCGGGAGGACGTATATGGATACAAATATTCTGTTAGAGTCAGGGACGAACGAATTAGAAATTTTAGAGTTTACATTAGGAGATAATCATTACGGAATCAACGTGGCAAAGATCAGGGAGATTTTGTCATACCAGAAGGTTACTCCTGTACCGAATACACATCCGAGCGTAGAAGGCATTTTTATGCCGCGCGAGGTGATGATTACGGTCATCAATCTGAAAAAGTGTCTTGGCATGGAGGATGATGGACAGGAAGGTCTGTTTATTATCACGAATTTTAATAAACTTGATGTGGCATTTCATGTGGATCAGGTGGTAGGAATTCACCGTGTATCATGGAATGAGATCATCAAACCGGATTCTACGATTAATGGAGAAGACGGAAGTGTTGCAACTGGTGTGATCAAGATGGACGGAAAACTGGTTGTTATTCTTGACTTTGAGGCAATTGTATCATCCATCAGTCCGGAAACCGGTCTCAGGGTCAATGATATTGAACAGATTGGGGAGAGAAGCCGGAGCGAGGATCCAATTCTGATTGCAGAGGATTCTCCGTTGCTGAGCAGTCTGATTACGGACTGCCTGAAAAAAGCAGGATACGAAAAACTGATTGTTACATGTAATGGACAGGAAGCATGGGACAAGATTCAGGAATTTGAAAAGGCGGGGACATTGGACGAGAACGTTCATTGTGTCATTACCGATATTGAAATGCCCCAGATGGACGGACATCGTCTTACGAAGCTGATCAAATCAGATGACAAACTGAAACATCTTCCGGTTATCATTTTCTCCTCTCTTGTAAATGAGGAAATGAGAAGAAAAGGGGAGTCGCTTGGTGCAGATGCACAGCTGACCAAACCTGAAATCGGAAGTCTTGTAGATGCCATTGATGAATTACTTGCAAAGAGAAACAAATAAATTCCGGCAAAACAGTAAGGGGTGTGATGGCTTCATCACATCCCTTTGCAGGTTTATGGAATAAACAGATGGAATGGAGAAAAACACATGGGAGACCACTCATCGGAAAATTATCTGGATCAATTATTAAATTCCATGCATGGAGAAGAAACGGAACATCCGAAGGAACAGCAGGCAGCAAAACAGGTTCTGAGAGATGATTTTGAAAAGCAATTGTTTGGAGAAGAAGAAACGAAGGAAAAGGCAAAAGCGAAAAATGAAGAAGATTTTTTGAGGGAGTTTGAGGAAGAACTGCTCAAGGAAGATATTCCGGAGTATACCGAGAGCCTGAATCAAAAAAAACAGGAAGAAAAAGCCACACAGATTGACGCTTCCCTGGATGATCTGCTCGATAATATTCCACAGGATGATTTTTCGACAGGGGATGCAGCAAAGGAAGAAGAAACCGGTTTTCAGGGGAAAAGTCCGTTGGAAACTGCAATACCACCCGATGAGGATGATTTCGAGGTGAATACACTTGATGATGCAGTCGGAACGTTTGACAGCAATCTGCCAAAAGAAGAGGATGGAGAACTGGATCTGTCAGGGCTTTCGGATTCGGATCTTATGGATATGCTTTCCGGAGATCAGGATTTATCGGATCTGGGGGATATGCTTTCTTCTGATCAAGATGGAAAACCTTTGGAAGAAACTGATTCCATCGGTGATTTTGCAAGATCGGAAATGAATCCGCAGGAAGAAGTGGCAGATAAGATTCCAGAACTTACAGAGCAGGAAGACATACCGGCACAGGCAGAAGAAACCGCTTCCAATGGGAAAAATAAAAAAAAGAAAAAGAATAAGAAAGAGAAAAAAGAGAAAGAAGGCGGCTTCTGGCAGAAACTTTCCCGGATTATTTTCGGAGAGGATGATGAGGAAGAAAAGCAGGCGGTTGACATCGGAAATACACAGGGAGCGGATGTCAGTGAACTTTCGGAGGAAAACCAGCAGATCTTAAAGGAACTTGAAGGTACAGGCGGTGATGCCGGAAGGGAACCGGAAAAGAAAAAGGAAAAACCGAAAAAAGAGAAAAAACCGAAGAAAGAAAAGAAGCCCAAACAGCCAAAACCGTCGAAACCGAAAAAGGAGAAAAAACCTAAGGAAGTGGATAACACACCGCCGCTGCCAAAGAGACCGGTGATTGCGATTGTTCTTATGGCAGTGTCATTGTTTGCATTTGTCATGATTGTGACAAATCTTTTGGGGTATCAGGCAAACTTAAGTCAGGCAAAGGAAAAATATGAGCAGGGTTCTTATGTGGAAGCATACCGTAAGCTGCAGGGGCTTTCGATCAAGGAGCGCGATGAAAAGCTTTATCATCAGCTGGCAACTCTTGCTGCTGTCTCGGAAAAGTATCAGGCATATCTCGTATTTGATAATTACGGTTCAAAAATTGATGCACTTGATGCACTGGTATGTGCATATGGGCGTTATGACCTGAACCAGAAAAATGCCAAAGAGTATGGCTGTGAAGATCAGCTGGAGAAGATCGGAGGAAAGATTATCAAAGCACTGCTGAAAGATTATGATATGACAGGGGATGAGGCACTGGATATCTACCAGACCAGAAAGCGGGATGATTATACGGTAAAATTGCATCAGAAGCTGAAAGAACTTGGGCTGGGATAAAAAAATAGCAGAAAGTAAGGCAGGAGACTGTTAATTTAGGAGTAAGACCTATATGATTGCAATAATAGACTACAACGCTGGAAATTTAAAAAGCGTGGAAAAAGCATTGCATTTTCTCGGAGAAGACTGTGTGATCACACGTAATTTTCACGAGATTGAGACCGCAGACAAAGTGATTCTTCCGGGAGTCGGTGCATTTGGCGATGCGATGGAACAATTGAAAAAATACGAGCTGGACAAGGTGATTCATCAGGTGACAGCGGAAAATAAGCCATTTCTTGGCATCTGTCTGGGACTGCAGCTTCTCTTTGAGGGAAGCGATGAGAGTCAGGGTGTAGAGGGACTCCATGTGCTGGACGGACAGATTCTGCGGATTCCGGATCAGTCGGGACTTAAGATTCCGCACATCGGGTGGAATTCTCTGCATTTACAGAATGACGGAAGACTTTTTGCTGGGCTGGAGGAAAATCCGTATGTATATTTTGTACATTCCTATTATCTGAAAGCAGCGGATGAACAGATAGTGAAAGCAACCACACAGTACAGTACGACAATTCATGCATCGGTAGAATCCGGAAATACATTTGCATGTCAGTTCCATCCGGAAAAGAGCGGTACGGTTGGACTTTCGATTTTGAAAAATTTTGCAAAGCTGCAGGGAGGAAATGCATAGTGTTTACGAAGAGAATTATTCCTTGTCTGGATGTGAATGACGGACGTGTGGTAAAAGGCATTAACTTTGTGAATTTAAGAGATGCCGGAGATCCGGTAGAGGTCGCAGCAGCTTACGACAAGGCGGGCGCAGATGAAGTAGTCTTTCTGGATATTACCGCATCTTCCGATCACCGTGCAACGGTGGTAGACATGGTGCGTAAGGTTGCAGAGAAGGTGTTTATCCCGTTTACGGTAGGCGGTGGTATCCGTACGGTGGAGGATTTTAAGGTACTGCTTCGGGAAGGTGCCGACAAGATTTCCATTAATTCTTCCGCAATCAATACACCGGAGCTGATTGGAAATGCAGCGGACAAGTTTGGCAGCCAGTGTGTGGTAGTCGCCATTGATGCCAGACGAAGAGAGGATGGAAGTGGCTGGAATGTTTACAAAAACGGCGGTCGTATTGATACCGGGCTTGACGCTGTAGAATGGGCAATGAAAGCTAACAGACTTGGTGCGGGAGAAATTCTTCTGACCAGCATGGACTGCGATGGAACAAAGGCAGGGTATGATATTGAACTGACCAGACAGATTGCAGACAATGTTTCCATTCCAGTGATTGCATCCGGTGGTGCGGGCACAAAAGAACATTTTTATGAGGCCCTGACAGAGGGACATGCAGATGCAGCACTGGCAGCGTCCCTGTTTCATTATAAGGAGCTGGAGATCATGGATCTGAAAAACTATCTGGCAGACCGCGGTGTCTCCGTGCGTAGATAGGAGTGGATGAAATTATGGCAATGATAACAAACGACTGGCTTCCGGCAGTCCGTGAGGAATTCGCCAAACCATATTACCGGCAGCTGTATCAGTTTGTGAAAGAAGAGTATAGCCGCACGGTTGTGTATCCGCCGGCAGAGGATATTTTTAATGCACTGCATTTTACACCGCTTAGTGAGGTAAAAGTACTGATTCTGGGACAGGACCCGTATCACAATGAACATCAGGCACATGGTCTTTCGTTTTCTGTCCTTCCGGATCAGAAAGAAATTCCGCCATCTCTGCAGAATATTTATAAAGAACTGCAGGATGATCTGGGGTGTAAAATTCCAAACAACGGCTATCTGAAAAAATGGGCAGATCAGGGTGTACTGCTTTTGAATACCGTGCTTACGGTGCGGGCGCATCAGGCAAATTCCCATCAGGGAAGAGGATGGGAGCAGTTTACGGATGCGATCATTCAGGCAGTGAATGCGCAGGATCGTCCGATTGTGTATATGTTGTGGGGACGTCCGGCGCAGAGCAAAATACCGATGCTTACAAATCCAAAGCACCTGATCTTAAAGGCACCGCATCCAAGTCCGCTTTCCGCGTATCGCGGGTTCTTTGGATGCAGACATTTCAGTCAGGCAAATCAGTTTCTAAAAGAACATGGAATCGAGCCGATTGACTGGCAGATAGAAGACATTTAAGAAATTTCTTGATAAAAAGAGGAGTGCCCCATTGTCCAATGGACAATGGGGCGAATTATGAAAAAATAACAAGTTAGTAACTTTGCTTTCTTTTATGTTCTTATAATAGCATCTGATTGTGAATAAAATATGAACAAAACGAAAAGAAATTGTTATCTTTTCGTAATTATAACCAAAATACGGAAAAATACCACAAAAGTATTGTAAAAACAGTGAAAAAGCGATAGGATAAAAGAAAGAATTGTGTGAAAGAGGTGATACTATGAGAGGAATTTCGATGTATGATTCATCGTCAGTAAGTACTTTATTTTCCAGTCTGGGTTCTTCGAAAAGCACAGGAAGTGGCCTGTTTGGAATCAATTTAAGTGAGTATGCAAGTATTCGCAGTGGTTCTTATGGCAAATTAATGCGCTCTTATTTTTCAATGGATTCCACGAAGGGCACCTCGAAGTCGGATGACAGCACCAAAAATACGATCGAGGATCTGGCCACGACCACATCAACGTCAAAAGACAGTACCAAGACGCTGGCTGCGATTGAGTCCGATGCCAAGGAACTGACAGACTCTGCCAAGGCATTGTATACCCGCAGTAACAACAAGGTGTTTACAAAGGATTCCGGGGGCAGCTACGATACGGACAAGATCTACAAAGCAGTAAAGAGTTTTGCGGATGATTACAACTCCATGCTGGATACAGCCGGCAGGTCATCGACGAACCGCATTTCCCAGTCGGTAAGTTCTATGAAAAATGAGACTTCTTACAATGAGAAACCCTTAAAGGAAATAGGAATTACGGTCGATGAAAAGACCGGCAGGCTGTCGGTGGATGAGACAACGTTTAAGGGTGCAGACACAGAAAAAGTAAAGAGCCTGTTCAATGGAACCGGTTCCTATGCATACAGTGTGGCAACAAAGGCAGCCATGACAGAGTCCTATGCAAAGTCAGAAGCCGCAAAATCCAATACATATACGAAGAATGGCACGTATAATTACAATTATAACAGCGGAAATATTTTTACAGATATGTTTTAAATAGTTGAAAATGAGTTTTCGAAATGCAGGAAACCCTCTTTGCTGGACAGACCAGCAGAGAGGGTTTCCTGTTTTTACCAAACAGACAGAGGGTAACAGATTAATCATCTGCCTCCTCATCTGCAGTTGTATTGTATACCTGACGTTTTCTTGCCATAACATCACTTTCGAGATATTCGTCATAAGTAGAAACCTTGTCTACCATGCTTCCATCCGGAAGAAACTCGATGATGCGGTTCGCAGTTGTCTGTACGACCTGATGGTCACGGCAGGCAAACAGGATGACACCAGGGAATTTGATCATACCATTATTCAATGCGGTGATGGATTCCATATCCAGGTGGTCTGTCGGCTCATCAAAGATCAAAACGTTGCTTCCCATGATCATCATGCGGGAGAGAAGGACACGGACTTTTTCTCCACCGGAGAGGACACGCATCTTTTTTACACCATCTTCACCGGCAAAAAGCATACGGCCGAGGAAACCGCGGACATAAGTTGCGTCTTTGATCTCGGAGTATTGGGTCAGCCAGTCAACGATCAGCTCATCGGAATCAAAGATGGCGGTATTATCCTTCGGGAAATAAGACTGGCTTGTTGTAACTCCCCATTTGTAAGATCCTTCATCCGGTTCCATTTCCCCGGCGAGAATTTTAAACAATGTTGTCTTTGCAAGCTCATTTCCACCGACAAAGGCGATTTTGTCATCGTGTCCGACAATAAAGGAAATGTTGTCAAGAACTTTTACACCGTCAATGGTTTTACTGATTCCGTCTACGGTCAGAACTTCATTTCCGATTTCACGGTTTGGACGGAAATCAATGTACGGATATTTACGGCTGGAAGGACGGATGTCATCTAGCTGGATTTTTTCCAGGGCACGCTTACGGGAAGTTGCCTGCTTGGATTTGGAAGCATTTGCAGAGAAACGGGAGATAAACTCCTGCAGCTCTTTGATTTTTTCTTCCTTTTTCTTGTTGGCTTCTTTCATCTGACGGACAAGAAGCTGGCTGGATTCATACCAGAAATCGTAGTTTCCGGCATACAGCTGGATTTTGCCGTAATCCATGTCTGCAATGTTGGTGCAGACTTTGTTTAAGAAATAACGGTCATGGGAAACCACGATAACCGTGTTTTCAAAGTTGATCAGAAATTCTTCTAACCATGCGATGGCATCAAGATCCAGGTGGTTGGTCGGCTCATCGAGAAGAAGAATGTCCGGGTTGCCAAACAGTGCCTGCGCAAGAAGTACTTTGACTTTTGCGGCACCCGGCAGGTCTGCCATCTGTGTGTAGTGATCCTCGGTCGGAATTCCAAGACCGTTTAACAGGGTGGCAGCATCGGATTCGGCATTCCAGCCGTCCATGTCTGCAAATTCTGCTTCAAGTTCACTGGCGCGGATACCATCCTCATCGGAAAAATCTTCTTTCATGTAGATGGCATCTTTTTCTTTCATGATGTCATACAGACGTTTATTTCCCATGATAACCGTGTCGAGTACGGTATACTCATCATACTTGAAGTGGTCCTGCTGCAGGAAAGACAGACGCTGTCCCGGTGTGATGACAATGTCACCGCTGGTTGGCTCTAACTGCCCGGATAAAATTTTTAAAAAGGTAGATTTGCCGGCACCGTTTGCACCGATCAAACCGTAACAGTTCCCCTCGGTAAACTTTACGTTTACATCTTCGAAAAGGGCTTTTTTGCCTAATCTTAAAGTAATGTTATTTGCACTAATCATACGAAAACCTCATTGCTTTACTTAATATGTCTATGATAAAATCACAAATTCTATTATAAACATGACATGGGATATATTTCAAGAAGAAAAACGCTTTCTTGTTGGAAATGTATAGAAATAATGATATAATGGAGAAAGAATTGAACGAAATTGGGGCAAAGCTATGGATTATAGGGAATTTATACAGTTGGATCTGCCTGTCGCAGTTGCAATTGTCAGTTGTGGGGCAGACTGGAGAGTGGAAGAGGCAAACGCAGAGTTTACGGATGTACTTGGATACACGGAAAAGGAACTGCGGGAAACCAGACCACAAAAAATGGTATATGACGAAGATTATGCAAATCTGGTCAGTGTATTGGAAAATGTTGTCCGGACACATGACAACGGAAAAATGCAGCTTCGTATCGTACGCCCCGATGGGAAAACCCGGTGGGTGGAGATGCGGTGCAGTGTTCTGGCACATTACGATGTAAAACCATATGTGGTTTTATTTTTATGGGATATTGATGAGGAAAAAAGACGGGAAGAACATCAGAAACTGTTGAACCAGAAATATGAGCTGATGGAACAGCTGTCTTTGGAATATCCGTTTGATCTGGATGTGGAAAACTGGACGATGCTGCGCTCGTACCGGCTGATGGAACTGAGGGGACAATACGATTATTCCGAACAATATTTTCCGGTGGATGAAGAAGTTCTGACACTCTGTCCACCGGATCAGGAGCTTTTTCTGAAGGCTATGAAAGAAGCTGCCACAGAGGAAAAAACCGGAAGTATGGATACAAGGTTTAATATCCATACGGAAAATGAGACACCGAAATATCTCTGGTTTAGAACTTATTACAAGAGCATTGCAGACCATAATGGACGGATCACCCGGATTATCGGAAGAAGTTTTAATATTGATGAAGATAAGAATCTTCAGGAAGAAGTGCGGAGAGATCCGCTGACAAAACTGCTCAACAAGCTGGAAATCCAAAGGGAGACCGATGCATTTCTGGAAGGAGCAGAAGACGGAACCCATGTATTGTTTCTGATTGATATTGATAATTTTAAAGGTGTCAATGATAATTTCGGGCATACATTCGGTGATACCGTAATCGTAGATGTTGCAAATATTATCAAATCTTTTTTCCGCAACAATGATCTGACCGGAAGGGTCGGTGGGGATGAATTCCTTGTGCTGATGAAGAACACAACACTCGAGAAGGCAAAGGAACGTGCCGGAAATCTTGGAGAAGCACTCTGCAAAGTTTATACGGGGGGCTCCATTCACTACAGGATCTCGGCAAGTATTGGTCTGGCCGCCTGTAACGGTGGGGATGGAAATACATACAGTTCCCTGTTTGAAAAAGCGGATCATGCCATGTATCGTACCAAGCAGGGGGGCAAAAATGGATATGAGATTGCCGGTGCAAAAGATGTGGGAATGATCAGAAACGGAATTAAAAACATTGAGCGGCGGGAAAACATGGGCGCAGAAGACCGTGAATTCCTTGCATTTTCCATCAGTCTTATGGCGCACGCCAAAAATATAGACGGGTCGCTGAATATGCTTTTAAACAGGATTACGGAAAGATACCAGCTGGATCTTGTTATGGTATTTGAGGATAACACCGAAAATGACGGAATGGTCATGACCAATTATTTTGGAAATAATTTCTCTTTTTATGGGAAAAGTGCGTTTCCAAAGAAAAGTCCTTCACTAAAGGAACTACAGCCAGGGGAGTATATGATAGTTAAAAATTCGCGGAGCAATTTTGCAACGGGGATGGGAAAGTATCTTAAGTCAACGGATACATACAACGAAAACGCTCCGTTTTCTGCTGTGGTTGGAAAATTTGAATATGTTGGGGGCTGTACAGGGGAAGTAATTTATGTGTCACTGGACGAAGAACGGCAGTGGCAGCCGGGAGAGTTGGAAATTTTTCAGGAACTGACCCGTATGATGGCTATTTTTGTGTCCCTGCGCTATCGGGTCACAGAAAGCCGGGAACAGATCAGTTCCATCCAGAAAAAAGATCCGCTGACAGGGCTGTACAATCAGGAGGCATTCCGTGAAGCGGTGATTGAAATTCTGGCACATTCCAAGCCGGATGAAGTATATGCCATTGAGTATATGGATATCAATAATTTTGGATATATCAATGAAAATTATGGCTATAAAGTAGGGGACAGTGTCCTTAAAATGTTTGCACAGGATATCTTTGTGCAGGAGTATTTCCGTGCAGGCTGCCGCTTGTATTCGGATTTTTTTCTGATTCTGATTGCAGATGAAAGTCAGGAAAAAATGATCGATCGTCTGCACAACAGAAATAAAAGATTTTCCAATATGCAGAATCACAGGTATCCAAACAGTGGAATGGGGATATCGGCAGGGGTATATATTCTGGAAGACAATAAAATGGACATCGAGTTTGCGATCGAAAATGCCAATCTTGCATGGAAAAATGCAAAAAATACCGGGAAGAGGGATATTACCCTGTATAATCCTTCCCTGCGTATCCAGCGTACCGAGGAGCAAAAAATAGTCGGGGAATTTTATGAGGCATTATACCGGGATGATTTCCAGATGTATCTGCAGCCAAAGTTTATTTTACGTGACCGGAGTGTTTATGGGGCAGAAGCACTGGCACGATGGAAACGTCCGGATGGAAAGATTCTTCCGCCGGGAATGTTTATTGATTCTCTCGAAAAAATAGGATATATCACAGAGCTTGATTTTTATATTTATGAGGAAGTGTTAAAAACTCTCGAAAAATGGGACAAGCAGCACCGGAGAAAAATTGTGATTTCAACCAATTTTTCCGGGCGTCATTTTGAGTCGGACGGGGAGGAATTTTTAAACCGTATCCAGCATGTGCTTTCCAAATACAGTGTCCGTCCGGAGTATATAGAAATTGAGGTGACAGAGGGCGTACTTGTAAAAAATGTAGCAGTCCTTGAAAAGTGTATGAACCGGCTGCACGAGATT
>UMGZ01033633.1_pt1 | contig 19188 bp, 13 predicted proteins | sample 1965421 | NCBI WGS metagenome assembly UMGZ01 (sample SAMEA4836087, study PRJEB28245) | human gut metagenome | biome: gut microbiome; material: fecal sample | place: Denmark | collected 2008
TTCATCTGTCATTGGTAGGTGAGGTACTTCACTGGTGTGTAAAATATTGGATTTTGAAGTGGGTTCAAATAAGATCAAGTTGTCTAATCAAAATGGTGATTTGCATTTTCGTGAAATGGTATGGGTGTGAATACCCCCAATCTGGCGTCCAGTTCTATCCTTGTTCTATCCTCCGGTCATAATTCGGGGCAAAAATGGGAAGAACTCGGAAAGCCCTGTGGGTTCAAATAAAAACGAAAAACGGAAGCCAAAATCCGCAGTATACCGCAGCTTTTGGGCTTCCGTTGTGTACTTCCATCTTCGCTTAATTTCCACCAAAAATCACAAGGGGGAAATGACTCGAAATCAGTTTGAGGGAAACCTCACGAGGGTTCGAATCCCTCCCGCTGCGCCAAGGAAAAACCTCTTTTGTCTGTTACGGCAAAAGAGGTTTTTCGTAAAGAGAGGGACTGAAAATGCTGATTGACAGTTCGATCGCACAGGCATATATCGAGAGCAGCTGCGTCGACGCTTTTCGTGCTTCATGGCTCTTTGAACACACCTCGGTTTCGTCAGATCTTGGCAGGAATGCATTTACTCCGCCGCCTGAGGATCTTGCTCTCCGAGAGACTGTGCGCAAGCTCGAACGCCGTATCTGTGAAGCGGCTGCGCACTTTGTCCCCGTCAACCGCCCGATTTGGGACGCGCTTTTCCCCGATTGGGAGGCGGTACAGCCGACACTTGATTTGATCGTCGGTTATCCCGAGCCTTACGACGCCGTTGCGGCACACTCGCCCGACGGGCAGGCACATCTCATCTTTGACCTCATCCGTTGGTGCAATTATGCGGAGCTCGACCAGCTCGACAGCATCATTCGGAATCTGCTGACGCATGAGATTACGCATCTCTTGATTGGACACCGCTATCCGGCGGCAAATGCCGCATTGGAAAGTACAGACTATTTGACAAGATTGGATGCTTACACATTTCATGAGGGATTCGCCCATCTTCTCTCCTATCAGGCGACAGAAATCGACTGTGTGGACTGGCATACACCGCAGCTTACCGAGGTCGCAGCAGCAAGCCGTGCCAAACTGCGCCTCGCGCTTACGGAGACGGACACAGACAGGCAAAAGCAGTTTCTTGAAGAGGCGGTCTGCGGATCGTACTATGAAAAGTTTGCCTGTATGTGCGGTATGCTGTATCTGGCAGACCGATGGGAAACGCAGGGAATCGACGGCCTGCAAAGCGCATTTGCGGACTATCACGGCTTTGCTCAAAGGGCCTTGAGCATTCGAATTTGATTGTAAAAGAGGAAGAGACGCGAATGCGTCTCTTCCTCTTTTACACCTTCTCCCGCTTCTGCCGCCAGAGGTTGATCGCCAGCATGACCGCGGCGTAGATCAGCGCGGCGGCGAGGATAATGAGCGAGAAGTCGCGCTGCATCTGGTAGCTCGTCGTCGTGAAACCCTTGACGAGTAGATGACCGGCAAGATAGCTCGCGGGAATCAGCGCGAGATAGCCGATTGCTTTGCCCGCTTTCTTCCTGCGGCAGATAAAAAATGCAATACCCAGCGTAATAAGGAGTGCTAACGATAGCAAAACGTAATAGCCCAACGCCAGCCTCGGCAGAGAAATGATGCCGCCATTCATGCTGCCGCAGAGCAGCACATCGTCCTGCCCGTTGTTCTGAGAATAGCAGACTGCCGCGCAGTTCGCGGCGTCGAGCGTGAAGAGCGTGCGCGCGGACTCCGCCTTGGCGAGCACGCCTTGCAGTGCGTCCGCCTCGCGCTGTGTGCGATCATTTGCGCTGTGTGTGTTCGGGGCGCCCCCGGCTTTGTCGAATGCGCCGCGCCATGTGTCGAGCGGCGTGCGCCATGCGGTGATGAAGTAGATGGTTTTGCCGCTGTTGGGGTCCTGCGTGTTCGTGACCTCTGCGCCGGAGACCGGCACGAGCAGGCTGACGGAGATGCTCTCCGCGTCGCTGAGATCAGAAAGCCCATCCGCTGCCGAGCCGTCCGCGAGCGCGCTGGGCGAGCGCGAGATCGCCCACTCTGTCTCGCTGTACGGCAAATACTGCGGCGCGGTGAGATACGCGAATCCCGCCGTCGCCAGCGTCAGCGCGAGCGTGACGGCCAGCAGCACGGCGGTCAGCTTCTTGCGCCGAAGCTGCCGCTTCAAGTCGCGCAGCGGCTGCGCGCTGACGGGCGCGGGCTTCATGTCCGCCTTCAGCGCGTCAAGCTCGGCGCGGCAGGCCGCGCACTGCACTAAATGCCCGTCCACAAATTCCTTCGTCTCCTCGCGCAGCATGTCTTCCTCATAGAGCGGCAGAAGGTCCTGCACGATGCTGCAAGTTTTGTCCATTTCAGTCGTCCTCCAATCCCTCGCGGATCATGCGCTTGGCGCGGTGATACGTCACGCATGCCCAGTTTTCCGTCTTGCCGAAGAGCGCGCCGATGTCGCGGAAGCTCTTCTCACCGTACACGCGCCACATGAAGACCTCCTTGTACGGCTCTCTGAGCGCGTGCAGCAATTCCTGGATGCGCGCGGCCTCGCTGTGATCTTCTAACGCCGCCTCGTGGCTCTCCTCGGCGATCCGGCAGTCTTCGAGCGGGGCAAGCCGCTTCTCGCGCCGCAGCTGCGAATAATAGAGATTCTTCGCGATCTGGCAGAGCCACACGCGCACGCTGCACTCGCCCCGAAAGCGGTCGAGGGCGTCCATCGCACGGAAAAACGTCTCACTCGTCAGCTCCTCGGCGACGCTCTCGCTCCCGGACAGCGAGAGAAGATACCGGTACACATCGTCGAAGTACACGGCGTACACCTCTTCAAAATTCGTCAGCGCCCTCACCCCCTTTCTGTCTATAGGACGGCGGAAAACCGGTTTTCTTACAAAAAAATCCGTCCCGCGGGACGGATTTTTTCTTTCACGTTTTCACGACTCTTTTCTTGCCGCACTTCGGGCACGTGAGCTCGACCTTGCCGATGTTTTTCGGCACGCGGCAGTACGCGCCGCAGGAGCAGCGGACGTATTTGTGCGCCTTGTCGGCGCGGCGTGCCTTCGCGCCGCGGATGGCGTTGGCCTTCGGCGTCCACCAGGTCAGAAACTTCGCGTTTTCGGCCTGACGGCGCGCGAGATTGCGCGAAAAAATGCGGATGAGCACGATGAACATCAGCACCATCGACACAAAGTACAGCGCCTGGGAAACGCCCTGCACGCGGATGATCGAGCTCAGAATGCTCACGGCCAGCTCAAGAATCACGAGCGCCCAGTTCAGCGCATCTACGCCGTTGCGGCCATACATAAAGCGGTAAAGGGCATCGCGGAATTTGTTCACAAAAAACACTCCTAAAATCTTGATGCTGCCATTCTACACGCTTTTTCGACCCCCGTAAAGGCGTTTGAACAAAAGTTTACAGAATGGAAAAGAGTAAACGCAAACCGCCCGCCCCCGTCGGACGGTTTGCAGGGGGCAAGGGGGCTGCACCCCCCGTCGTCCGCTCCCCAGGGGGGTAAGGGGGGCCCACCCCCCAAAAAGCCTCGCAGAGTTTCACCGCTCCGCGGCGAAATAAATTCAAATCATTTTCCGCCGCGACCGAAGGTGAATTGCCGCAAAGCGGCAAGAGAAGCCGCCCTGGGGCGTGCGCGTGGCGGAAAATACTTCTCAGGCCGCAAGTGTGGAATTTGCCCGCCATCGGCGGGCAAATTATGCGCGCAGCGGCCTGCAAGGAATAAAAAATGCGTCCAGCTTTCGCTGGACGCATTTTTTAGGTTTTATAGTCCGTTGGTGTAACGATACAGGAACGTCACGGCCTCGGCGCGGTTGCAGGAAGCATACGGGGAGAACGTCGTGGCGCTGGTGCCGGTGGTGATACCCTTACCGACGGCCCAGAGGATGGCCTTATAGTAGCTCGCCTCGCTCGTGGCGCCCACATCCTTGAACGGGTTGGAGTAGTAGCCGCTGGGCTGGCCCGCGTAGCGGTACAGGAAGGTCACGATCTGGGCACGGGTGCAGACCTGATCGGGGGAGAACGCCGTGGCGCTGGTACCGGAGGTGATGCCCTTCTGGCTGGCCCACAGGATGGCCTTGTAGTAGCTCGAGTGCGTGACGGCGTTGACATCACGGAACGGGTTGCGGGTGGTGGTCGGCTCCGGGCTGCCGGCGGCGCGCCACAGGAACGTCACGATCTCGGCGCGGGTGCAGGACTTGTACGGGGAGAAGGTGGTGCTGGACGTGCCGTTGGTGATGTTCTTGCCGACGGCCCACTTGACGGAGTTGTAGAAGTAGTCGGTGGTCTTGACGTCGATGAAGTTCATCGTCTGGCCGATCTTGATGGCCACGGTGCCGGTGAGCTGGCGGGTGCCGGTGCCGGTCGTGCCGTAGCGGGCGTAGATGGTGAACGGGATGTAGACGGTCTCGCCGGTCTTGGCGTAGCGGCTGGCGAGGAACGCGACGTCGCTGATCGCGTTCTGGCTGGCGGTGGCGTTGTAGTAGAACTTGTCAGTCGTCTTGATGGAGCCGCCGTAGTTGTAGCCGTTGTAGTAGGTGTAGAGCGAGCCCTCGTTGACGGCGGAGACGGCGCTCTGGTCAAAGGTCACGTAGTCGATGGTGTAGTTGCTGCTGTAGCCCTTGGTGGAGCGCAGGTAGCTGAGGAAGTCGCTCTCGTCGAAGCGGACGCTGTCGCCCTGAGAGACGGTGTACTTGATGTCCTCGCGCACGAGGTTGACGACGACGCTGCCGGAGTAGCTCACGGTCGTGCCGCGGCTCGTGGAGGAGCTGGAATAGCGGGTCGCGTACAGGGTGAAGTTCAGCGTGATGGTCTTCGCGGTGGACTTGGCGTTGGGGACGAACGTCACGCTATCGAGGTTGGTGACCTTGGTGCGGGTGTTGAACGCGCCGGAGGAATTGCTGGTGGACATGGCGGTGCCGCCATAGTACAGCGTGCCCTGCGCGGTGGTGGGCAGGGAGAAGGTCACATAATCGAAGGTGACATAGGGATAGGACTTGGTCTTGCTGGCGTCGCCGCGGGCCTCAGCGACCTTGTTCATGAAGTCGTTGAAGTCGCTCTGCGCGAACTGGACGGTCTCACCGGCCACACCGTTGTAGCTGATGTTGTAGTTCTTCTGGTAGACGGTGAGCTGGCCGTAGTAGAGCCTGTTATCGGAGCTGTTCTTGGTCACGATCCACAGCGTGCACTGGCCGCCCACAAAGTTGCTGTCAGTCAGCGGGTACAGGTTGGTGCTGGTGGTGTTGGCATAGTAGACGGTCTTACCGCTCTGAGAGAAATCAGTCGGAGTAGTGGCCTGGTTCGGGGTGCCGACAACATAATAGTAGGAAGCACCGGCGGGAACCTGAACATAGTAACGATAGGTATTACCGTAGGCAACCGGCTCGGGATACTGCGCCTCATAGGTGGTGCTGATGGGGGTGACGGTCGCCGTAAAGGTAATGGGATAGTTGCCCTTGTTGGTATAGACGGTACCGGTGAAAGACGCGGTGCCGATGCTGGTGCCGGTGATCGTATAGGTGTAGTAGGCGCTGGAGGAACCACTGGTCCGCTGAATATAGCAGTTGGTACGAGAACCGGTGTCGAGCGTAACATAGCTAACGGTTGCGCTAATACTTGCAGTATTCAATGCGGCCTGCGCAATCGCAACGAGATTGTTGTTCGTAATATAGCCGTAGTTATAGCCGTAGAGCGTGACGGGGGTGTTGTTCTGAATGGGAGAAATCGCAGCGGTCAGGCTCTTCACGGTAACAGTATAAGTGGCAGTGTATTCTTTACCACCGGCAGTAAACTTAGCCGTTACGGTGTAGCTGCTGCTGGCGTTGCTCGGAATCGTCAGCGTGTTGGACGCGGTCTTGCCGTCATCAGAAACGGCCTTCGTGCCAAGAGATGCGCCGGTGCCGGACGTGATTGCCCATGTTACGTTGCTGAGAGCGCCGTCGACCTTGTTGCCGCTCTTATCCGTAAACGTAAGGGAAAGATTGACCGTCGAACCGCGCGTTGCGGCAGCATTCGGATTATAGGTGAGGATGTTCTCATCCTTCACAACACCAAGCGTGGTGGTATTGCTGACTTTCGTGCCCGAAGCACCACTCTCACTCAAAGAGCAGGTAATCGTGTAAGTCTTAGTTTCAAGGGAATCGGGAATCATCCACTCATATTTACCCGTAGTGGTGTTCTTGGTCGGAGTGAATGCAGTTGCATTAGAGGCATCCGATGCTTGGTAAGTCCAAGTAATCTTGGTGTTGCTGCTCGTAGTAGCGTTAAGGGTAAACTCGACCTTAGTGCCAGTCTTTGCACCAGTTGCAGGTGAAGCACTGACGGAGGTAGGCGCAGTCAGTTGAGTTGCGGTAACAGTAATAACTTTAACGGCGCACCCCTGCTTTTTAAGGGTTAAGGAAACGTTGGAACCACTAACAGAAACGTTATCAACCGTCACACCAGAGGCGTTCACGCCCCAATTAGTCTTATCTGCAAGGGCGCTTGTACCGCTGCTGGCATCTGCTTCGGCGGCATCATAATAAACGGTTGCTGTGTTGTGCGCATAGCTATAACCACGGCCTTTGAAGATTACAGTGGAGATATCTTTGTCAAGAATAGCATCTGCGATTGCAAAGGAATTACTGGTGACTGTTGTCGAAACCTGCTTGGATTCTTCACTTCCAGCAACGGTATAGGTAAGTTGCACGTTGCAAGATACAGTAGTTGCAGCTGTTTTCGTTTCAGCAGTCAGCGCATTCGTTGTGCTTTCCGTGCCGGCTGAACCACTAAGATAGGAGCCAATGTTCCAACTGTAAGCAGTATTAGTGATAGTAACGGCTCCGCTTTCCCCCGTAACTGACGGATTACCAGTAAGCGTAAAGGTGACGTTCGTCGCGCCTCTCGTTGTATCAGTCGCGGTGATAGAAAGGTCTCCGCCAACCGACGGGCCATCGTGCGCCCTTGCAGGCACGACGACGAGGCTCAGGACCAATGTCAGAGCCAATAGCAAGGAGAGAAATTTTTTCATGTGATCTTCATCCTTTCGTGTTTGTTGTTGTCGGCTCCGCGCGCACAGAGCCTTTCTCATACACATACATTTTACCATGCCGCGGGAAATAAGGGAACAGGAAAATGGAAAATTCATAAATTCTTTATCTTCCCTCTTCGCCCAGTTTCCCTTTGCTTCATTGATTAGACGCAAGAAACGTCTGTTTTGTTTCACAAAACCCGAAAATTTTCCAAAAATTTTTTACGCCGCGAAAAACCGCACATACACGAACACCCCCAGAGCGATCTGCGCGAGTAAGATCGCGGGAATGCCGAACTTGAAGTACCAGTGCCGCGTTTTGTGGTGAAAGACCCTCATTGCGAAAAGAGCACCCGCGCTGCCGAGCAGCAGCGCGAGTGCAAATAAGGTCTTTTCGGGCACGCGCCGCGCGCCCTGAATTTTGGCGCGGCGCTTGTCTGCGCCGTAGACGCAGAACGTCAGAATATTGATCGCGGCGAGATAGATGACAAAGTATCTCACTTTTCGAGCTTGCTGAGCTCCACAGCCGCCGCCGCGCCGAGGCGCGCGTTGTTGAACACGAGCTGGATGTTGGAATCGAGGCTGTCGCCGCCGGTCAGGTCCTTGATCTTGGCGAGCAGATACGGCGTCGTGGCCTTGCCGTGGATGCCGTCCTTCTTCGCGTCCTCGACGGCCTCGGCAATGGCCTTGTCGATGACTTCCTTGTCCATGGAGTACGCTTCGGGAATCGGGTTCGTGACGAGAAGACCGCCGCGCAGACCCAGCTCGCGCTTGACGTGGAACGCCTTGGCCAGCTGCTCGGGCGTGTCGAGCTCGTAGTCGACGCCAAAGCCGGACTTGCGCGTGTAGAACGCAGGCAGCTCGCTCGTGCCGTAGCCGATGACGGTCACGCCGTGGGTCTCGAGATATTCGAGCGTCAGACCGAGGTCGAGGATGGACTTCGCGCCCGCGCACACGACCATGACGGAGGTGTTGGCCAGCTCTTCAAGGTCGGCGGAGATGTCGAACGTCTCCTGCGCGCCGCGGTGCACACCGCCGATGCCGCCGGTGGCGAACACGCGGATGCCCGCCATGTCGGCGATCATCATCGTGGTGGTGACGGTGCACGCGCCGTCCTTGCCCTGCGCGACGAGCACGGGCAGGTCGCGGCGGGAAGCCTTCGGGATGCCCGCGCCGGTGCGGCCGAGGTAGTCGATCTCTTCCTTGGAAAGGCCCGCCTTCAAGCGGCCGCCGATGATGGCGATGGTCGCGGGGACCGCGCCGCATTCGCGGATGATGCTCTCGACCTTGAGGGCGGTCTCCACGTTCTGGGGATAGGGCATGCCGTGGGAAATGATGGTGGATTCGAGCGCCACGACGGGCTTGCCGGCGGCAAGGGCCTCGGCAACCTCGGGGGCGATATCCAGATACTTGTTCATCGTTAAAATCCTCCTGTAAAGTAATAGGTGAAAGTTTCACGTTTACCTTTTGAGGTAAGATTGCATCATAACATACAACTTGTCAAAAGTCAATATAAAGCGGGGCTTGAATTTGCACGGGAAGTGGCATATAATACCTCTATTATCCCGTGAAAACCCACAAAAGGAAGGAAAATTATTATGGAACGAGTGAGAATTGCCGCGCTCTTCGCCGACAAAGAGCAGTACGGCGGCGCAAGCGTCACCGTATGCGGCTGGGCGAAGACCATCCGCGATATGAAGACCTTCGGATTCATCGAGCTGAACGACGGCTCGTGCTTCCGCAATTTGCAGGTCGTGATGGATGCGAATTCTCTTTCTAATTATAAGGAGATCGCCGCGCAGAACGTGGGCGCCGCGCTCATCGTGCACGGCACCGTCGTGCTGACGCCCGAGGCCAAGCAGCCGCTCGAAGTCAAGGCAACAGAGATCGAGGTCGAGGGCGTGTCCTCCCCCGACTATCCCCTGCAGAAAAAGCGCCACAGCGTCGAATATCTGCGCACCATTCAGCATCTGCGCCCGCGCACGAACCTCTTCTCCGCGGCGTTCCGTGTGAGAAGCGCGGCGGCCTACGCCGTGCACGAGTTCTTCCAGAGCCGCGGCTTCGTCTATGTCAACACCCCCATCATCACCGGCTCTGACTGCGAGGGCGCGGGCGAGATGTTCCAGGTGACGACGCTGGATCTGGAGAACCCGCCGAGAACGCCCGACGGCAAGGTCGATTACAGCAAGGACTTTTTCGGCAAGAAGACGAGCCTGACCGTCTCCGGCCAGCTCAACGCCGAGAACTTCGCCATGGCGTTCGGCGACGTTTACACCTTCGGCCCCACGTTCCGCGCCGAGAATTCCAACACCGCGCGCCACGCCGCCGAGTTCTGGATGATCGAGCCGGAGATGGCGTTCTGCGACCTCGACGGCGACCTTGAGGTCATGGAGGCGATGGTCAAGCATATCATCCGCCGCGTGATGGAGCGCTGCCCGGATGATCTTGCGTTTTTCAACAGCTTTGTCGACAAGGGCTTGCTGGAGCGTCTCCAGCACGTCGAGAGCTCCGACTTTGGCCGCGTGACGTATACCGAGGCCGTCAAGCTCTTAAAGGAGAGCGGCCAGAAGTTCGACTACCCCGTCGAGTGGGGCATCGACCTGCAGACTGAGCATGAGCGTTACCTCACCGAGCAGATCTTCAAGCGCCCCGTGTTCGTCACGGACTATCCGCAGGAGATCAAGGCGTTCTATATGCGCCTCAACGACGACGGCAAGACCGTCGCCGCAGCGGACTGCCTCGTTCCGGGCATCGGCGAGATCATCGGCGGCAGCCAGCGCGAGGAGCGCATCGAGCTGCTCGAAAAGCGCATCCGCGAGCTCGGCATGAATCCCGAGGACTACTGGTGGTACTGCGACCTGCGCCGCTACGGCTCCTGCCGTCACGCGGGCTTCGGCCTTGGCTTCGAGCGCATGGTGATGTATTTAACGGGCATCGGCAACATCCGCGACGTGGAGCTGCATCCCCGCACCGTCGGCAACGCAGACTTCTAAAAAAACAAAAGGCGTGGCTTTGCCACGCCTTTTGTTTTTAGATACACTCCGCTTCGTGCCTTGCCGCCCAAAGGGCGGCTTCGACACGCGCGGAGCGAGAAGAGTTTTTTGGCACGCGCATGTCGCGCCAAAAAACGATTCGAAATCATTTCGCGTCTGCGGATGCGAAAAGCTGTGACGCTTTAATTATTTGTGGTAAATAGTTACAAATGGGAACAAAAGCGCGAAAGGCATAGTCAAAAGAAGTGAAGTCTGCTATAATGACCGCGCAGTTTTGAGAGAGGAGATTTTGACATGAAACACTTTTTTGCACTGCTGCTCAGCGCACTGATGGTGCTGTCGCTGCTGACTGCCTGCGGCGATAAGACGACGCCGTCCCACGGCGACGATCAGACCGTCACGGACGAGAATGGCAGCGACACCGACAACAATACTGACGATACAACTGACCCCTACGACGCCGTGCGCAGCTACTGGTCCGAGGATCAGCTCACGCAGGCCTGGGGGCCGGATCAGGTGGTGGAGCACCTCTTTTTCCACCCGATCATCGCCTATCCGCAGTGGGCCTTCCACGACTGCAATGCCAGTCAGGACCAGCGCTACGGCCTCGACGACTGGATGGTGACGGTCGACGAATACAACAAAATTTTGCAGTCCGTGTACGACAAGGGCTACATCTTAGTCGCGATGGAGGATGTCTGGAGCGAGGTGACGGACGAGTCCGGCACGCATATGGTGCGAAACACCCTGATGCTGCCAGAGGGCAAAAAGCCGCTCGTCATCAGCTTTGACGACGTGAACTACTACCCCTATATGCTCGACGAAGGCTTCACGAGCAAGCTCGTCGTCGGCGAGGACGGCGAGATCTGGGCGCAGTGCACCGATCCGTACACAAATGAGACCTTTTTGACCAAGGAACTCGACGCGACGCCCATTTTGGACCAGTTTGTCTACGAGCACCCCGACTTTTCGCTGAACGGCGCGAAGGCCATCTTCTCGCTGACGGGCTATCAGGGGATACTCGGCTATCGCACGCAGGATGACCGCGACATCGCGGCAGATTCGCCCGACCGCCCCGCGTTCGATGCCTACCGCGCGAGCGAGATCGAGGCCGTCAAGCCCGTCATCGAGCGGCTCAAGGAAACGGGTTGGACGTTCGGCAGCCACACCTGGGGCCACATCCGCCTCGACACCAAGCCGCTCCAGACCGTCATCAACGACACCGAGCGCTGGGCGGACGAGGTCGGCTCGCTCGTCGGCCCCACGCAGATTTTGTTCTATCCGCACGGCGGCCGTCCCGACGGTGACGACTGGCACCAGACCGGCGAGCGCTTCCAGTACCTGCAAAGCCAGGGCTTCCGCATCTTCGCGAGCGTCGGCACGAGTTCGTTCAGCTATGTGAAGCCCGACATTTCCGCCGTCATCTGCGACCGTCTGCATCCGGACGGCACCACGCTGCGCCACTCGCGCAGCCGCTATCTGCAATTCTATAACGCCGAGGACATCATGGATACGCAAGTGCGTCCCGATCTTGGCGTAGACTGGTGAGGAGGCGTTATTATGGCAACGTTAGAAGAACTCAAGGCGAAGGCCGTCGCCATGCTGGACATGGCGTATGTGCCGTATTCCCACTTTCCCGTGGGCGCGGCGCTCGAATGTGAGGACGGCGCGGTCTTCACCGGCTGCAACATCGAAAATTCGAGCTACGGCCTGACGAACTGCGCCGAGCGCACCGCGGCGTTCAAGGCCGTGAGCGAGGGGCACCGGCGCTTCAAGCGCATCGTCATCGCTGGGCGCAGCGACGACTACTGCTACCCCTGCGGTGCGTGCCGTCAGGTGCTCTACGAGTTCGGGCCCGACATGGAGGTCGTGTGCCTCAACAAGGACAACGAAGAAAAGCACCTGCACATCAAGGAGCTGCTCCCCTACGGCTTCGACCAGACGTGGCTTGCAATCGACGAGAAATAACGAAAAAAGAGAGCGGCGCTGCCGCTCTCTTTTTTTGCGCTTTAGTTGCTGCCGGAGGAGGCATTGATCGTCAACGTGCCGCTGACCGTCGAAATTTCCAGCTCGCTCATCTCACCGCCCTCGAGCGCGGGCACGGTGTAGTACGCTTCGTGGTCGCCGCAGACGATGAGCGTTCCTTCGCGCTCGGTGAGCGCGGAGCGGAACGCGCCGCTTTTCGTTTCATAGTCGAGAGTAAAGCCGTCCTGCGCGGGAAGGGTCAGATAGATGCTGCCGCTCTCCGTTTCGGCATCAAGGCGCAGCGCACGCTCGGTAGCCAAAATCAGGTTGCCGCTAACGCTTTCGAAGTCCAGCGCGCCGAGCGCGCCGGCGATATCCACCTTGCCGCTCGCGGTTTCGATCTCGGCGCTCTCCGCATCGCCCGCCAGCTCGATCGCGCCGGAGAGCGTCGAAATATCGACCCTTGCCCACGTGCCGTCCACCACACCGGCATTGCCGCTCGTGGTCTCGATCTCCACCTCCGGGCAGTTCGCGCACATCACGCGCGCATCGCCTCTGAGCGTCGAAAGCTCGATCTTCTGCGCATCGGCGCTCACGTAGGCGTAGGCGTCCGTTGTTTCGACTTTTATCTCCTCAAAGTGACCGGCGCTGACCAGTTCCCTCGGAAGTCCCACGTCGAGGTGCTTTTCCCCGTCGTAGCTGCCGCGGTAAGCGTCGCCGAGGAAGCGGATGCGCAGCGTGTCGCCGTCGATCGCGCAGACCATCTTCTCGCTCTCGGCGAGCGGCGCGGTGGATTCCTCCTTCACGCTGATCTGCGCGCTCTGCTCGGCGGTATAGATGTTCACGCCGCCGCGGCGCCACGAGATGTCGATCTTGCGGATGTCTTCGCTCTCGCCGATGCTGAGCACCGCGCCCGGGTGGAGCTCTTCGCTCCCCTCCGCCTGCGTGCAGAAGGTGTAGGTCGCACTGCTGCCGTCCCAGAGCGCGTCGACGGCGAAAATGCCGCCGCTTTGCGGCAGTTCTGCGCGGAATGTGCCGTTATCCTGCCGCTGGGCGGTCACGGTCTCGGACGGCATGCCGGTGCTGCCCCAGGCGTCGGACGGCCAGCAGCGGAGACTGACGGAATCGGGCGAATTATCGCCGAAATCGAGCGTTACGGTGTAGAAATAGGCGGCCGACACTGTAAAGGGCATTTCCAGTACAGGCGTGATGTCGCGGCAGTTTTCGTCCAGCGGGTGCGCGCCGCAGGCAATGACGGTCATGCTCTGTAGGCCCTGGGTGTAGGTCCAGTCGTAGCTGCTGCTTTTGAGGGTGACGCTGCAAGCGTTTGCGCTTGTCACCGTCAGTGTCGGCGGGGTTTGGCGCGCGGCCTCGTCTGCGCTTTTTTCGCCGCAGGCGGTCAGGGAGAGCAGGAGCGCGAGCGGGAGCAGAAGGGAAAGGAGCTTCTTCATCGGTCAATCCTCATTTCTTTCGGATACTTCTATAGACGTATGATAGCCGAAAAAGTTCCCGCGCACAACGGCGATCGCTGCACAAAACGCGGCAATTTGTTGTATCGTAAATTCTAATACCGGAGGCGGTACAGCTTTTTGCCGCGTTGTGTGCAACGCCTCTTCATGATACGGCGTATCATGAAAAGGCAAATCATGCATCAGTGTTCCCGCGTTTGCAGGGGGGTGTGGGCTGCCTTTTCCAACATTATATTTTGGGGGAAAGCGCATGAACAAGACGACAAATTTCGACCTGCCGCAATGGGTCAAGGCGGATCAGATCAAGATGGACGACTTTAACGGGGCGTTTGCGAGCATCGACGCGGCGCTCAAGGCTGAGGGTGACGCGCGCAGCGAGGCCGACGGCACGGCGGCGGAGCGCATCACGGCATTGGCGCAGACGATCGCAAACGGTAAAATCTGCCGCATAAAATACGGCTCGTATACCGGCAACGGCACCTACGGCGCGGCGAACGCGGTCAGCATCGAGTGCGGGTTCTACCCGCTGCTGGTGATGGTGAGCAGCTCGAGCAGCAGCCACTACTGGGCGGTGCGCGGGTTCGACAAGTTCTACTACAACAACAACCGCGAAAACGAAATGACGTGGGGCGATACCGGCGTGAGCTGGTACTACCCGCAGGACGACCAGTATTACCCCCCGTCGGGCAACCAGATGAACGCAATCGACACGACCTATTACTATCTGGTGCTGGGCTACAGCAACGACGGAGAGCAGGGAAACTGAATCACAGCAAAAAACAGCCCCGAGGCTTTCGCCTCGGGGCTGAAACTCTACTTTAGGGGGAAAGATCCCTCAGAAGAGAAGTTTTTAGTTAGCGAAGGACATGATCGAAGTGTAGGAACCGGCGGTGACCTTATAGGTACCAGCGCCGATCACGCCGTTCAGATCAATGGTGACAGAGTTAGCACCATCGATGCCAACCGTACCGGAGAAAGTGCCGACGGCGACATAGCCGTTGTCACGGAGCTGCTCGAGAGTGACGCTGTAAACATCACCCTTCTTAGCATCGTTGTTAGCGTTCAGAGACACCGTAGCGCTCTTGTTAGCGTTGAGGGCAACGCCGATAACAGTAGCGGCGTTGGGAACATCGACGCCACTCTTGACCTTGTCGTAGGCGTAAGCCTGCAGTGCCAGAGCGTTGAGCTGACCGTTGTTCTGGATAGAAACAAAGTAGTAGTGCTGGTCGGCAGGATTGCCCATCGTGCCAACAACCTTGGTCAGGTCGGTGACCACGCTGTAATACTTGTTAGCGCTATAGTCGTGATAGAGAGAATCAGCGAAGGTGTCACGATCAGAATAGTTCTTCTCCACAGTGCCAGCAGCACCCTCAACGATGTTGATCGTGATGTCGCTATAGGTGTTATAGGCGGAGGAAAGCGGGTAGTTTGCATAACCCTTCAGCTGCTCACCGTCGGTGACGATGTGACCGCTCTTGACAACGCCATCCTCAAGAGTGACAACATAGAGCGTGTTGTTCACAGGATAGCCAGTCTGACCATTGATCTTCAGGGTGTTCTGCAGAGCGTCATAGTTAGCGAACTTGACTTCGCCGGCAACGCCGTCAACATAGCCCTTGACGACCCACGTACCGTCGGCGAGGGTGTAAGCGCCCTGCTGACCGTCGAAGTAGAACAGGCTGGTGACCTTGGAGGTCGTGGTGGGAGCGATAACGTAGACGTAATCGGCAACGTTGTCGCCGTTCAAATCAACATAGTCAACTTCGCCCTTGGCATAGTTGTCGATGTTGGTGAAGCCGGTGATGGACTTAAAGGTATAGGGGTTAGCAGTGGTGTCAGCACCAGAACGAACCAGGAACACAGTATTGGAGTTGACAACGAGAGTACCAGTCGCGCCGCCATAGACCTGAGTGTTCTTGCTCACGGCAACATCGGCGAGATTGTAGAGCTTGGCGGCAGTACCGGTGGCAACTTCAACAGCGTCAAGAGTGCCGTTGGACTTGGTAGTGAACTGGAACAGGTGACCGTTCAGGATGCCATTGGTATCAGCAACCTTGTTGGTGTTGATGTAGGTGTCAACGTAGAAATACTTGTTCTGGTCGTCGGCCTTCATGACCAGTGCGTTGATACCAGTGCTGTGGGTAACATCACCGGACTTAACAGTCTTGGTAGCGGGGGTAGCGGGGGTGGCGGGGGTGGTGTAGACATAGGTCATCTTGCTGATGTCAACCTGAGCGGTGGTGCCGTCCATGTAGGTGACGTTGGCCTTTGCCACGCCGGAACCGTCAGTGGCGTTGCCAGCCCACCAGATGGAGTTGATCACACCGTAGCTGGTAGCAGCAGCGATCTCAACCGCACCGATCAGGTTGTTGTAGGAATCGAAGTACCAGGTGTACTTGGCGTCCTTCTGAGCGGCCTGGTCGAGGTAGAACTTGACAGCATCGTCATAAACGGTGCCCTCAACGTTGTGCTGCTGAGCGTTCCAGTAGATCACGCTCTGAGCGCCCTCGATGGAAGTGGCCTTGCCGAGGATCTCGGCATACTGCTTGGTGTTGTTGAGCACCTTGCCGCTGACAGTGGCGGAGTTGGTGGCATCGGTGTAAGCGTTGATGAGGACATACTCATCCTTGGCGTAGCCATAGTTGTCGTCGTAGTCCTTGAGCGTCAGAGCAGTGGTCTTGGGAGCGGTCTTAGAATCATAGACCTCGAGGGTGATGGTGGCAGGAGTCTTGACGTGACCCTGAGCATCATAGGTGATGTCAGCAACGTAGGTGACCTTGGCAAGGAAGGTGTCGATCATCACGATGGTCTTGGCATCCTTGTAGACCTCGAACAGGCGGCCCTGAGCACCCATCGTGGTCTTGGTGTCGGTCAGGTTGACGGTGTAGGTCGTGGTCTGGGGCTGACCGTTGACGATCAGCGCGTAAGCGGTGTCAGCGCTCAGGTCGAGGTCGTGAGCGACATCGCACTCAGCAACAGCCTTGGTGTAGGTCAGGTCGGGCTTCTCAACGAAGGTAGTGGCCTTGTCGCCGGTGTTGTAGGTCCACTTGGTGGCGGGACGGCCCCACTTGTCGGCAGCAACAGCGGAAACGAGCTTGAAGTTCTTCTCGCCGAGGCTGTTGGTCTTGGTGCCGATGACCTTATCGGTCACATAGCCGAAGGCCGGGGTGTAGGTGACCTGAGCCTTCTGGATGCCCTGGAACAGGAGCTCAGCGACCAGCTCACGGGAAGCGGGAGCGTTCAGGTCGGTGGTCTTCGCCACGTTGTCCAGAACGCCGAGCTGCTGCGCGGTCTGCGCAACATGGAGCGCCCAGTCAGCGCCGGAGAACTCGTTGTTCTTGTCGTAGCCGACAGCGCGGAGGATCATGGCGAGGACTTCATAGCCGGTGACCTTGCCGGACGGCTTGAAGGTGCCATCGGGATAACCCTTGACGAGGGAGGCGTTGGCGCAGTAGCCGATGTAGCCCTGAGCCCAACCGGCACCAGCCATGTCGCTGAACTTGTTATAAGTGGCATAGAGGCCGGACTTATCGTTCTTGGCGACGTCGGCAGTGTAGATACGATAGATGATCGTAGCTACCTCAGCGCGGGTGATGTTGCCCTCGGGCTTGAAGGAACCATCCTCATAACCCTTGAACACACCCATGCCATTCAGAACGGCAACAGACTCAGCGTAATCATCGCTGATGCTCTTGTCATCCTTGAAGGCTGCGTTGGCGCTGACGGCCAGAGACAGAGTCATGACCAGAGCCAGCACCATTGCGAGTAACTTTTTCATAGATGTTACTCTCCTTTCATAAATTTCCATCCCCTTGGAGCGCTCCGGCAGCGAAAAGCGGGCATTTTGCTGTTCGCGGGCGAAAATGAAGGTTGACCGAAAAAGTTGCAAAACATTTCGATTTTCTTGCATTTTTGACCGTTTTGCAGGAAAACGCGCGATCTTAGTTGCTATCGCATCCCCTTAAAGATGGTTCGTTTGTCAGAAAGGAGCAAGTTTCGGCGTTTCTCGGCTTACTTACCGTGGCATGCCGATCCCGTAACTAAGTCGGGAACGCACCGTTCCCCACCCTTTCTGCACTGTCACCTTACCACAAGCAAAATTTCAAGTCAACGCTTTCGCCCCATCTGTAACACACTTGTAACAAACCGCCGCTTCTGTTACAGCTTGACATAAAACCACAGAAAACCCCATTATCCGCCACCACATACATATAATATATAAGCACAAATATGAAAAAAGCGGCCTAAGCCGCTTTTTGTGTTCTGATGACCCGCGCAGCGGTCAGGCGGCAAGTAACAGTAGTCCGCGCCGCCGCGCGGGGAGCGAAATTTCCCTTTTCCGGCCGCGGCCCGCCGAAAAAAAGGAAAGCCCGCTCACCTGAGCGGACTTTCGCCAATATTTTTTGCACAACCCCGTACAACCCAAAAAAATTCGCGCCCGCAGGCGCGCAATGATCTTGATCGTTTTTTGTCGCGACAGAAGGTGAATTGCCGCAAAGCGGCAAGAGAAGCCGCCCTGGGGCGTGTGCGTGACAAAAAAACACCTCTCACGCCGCAAACGTGCGCGCCTACGGCGCGTGCGCTGCCGCGGCGTGCAATCCAAAATCAAAAAAGGCGGCTTTCGCCGCCTTTTTTGAAGTGCTTTACTGAATCTCGATCTGCTTCGCGTTCACCACCGCGCTCTTCTTCGGCATGTTCAGCTTGAGCACGCCGTCATTGTACTGCGCGGAGATGTCCGCGACCTCGACGCCGCTGATGTCGAACGCGCGCTGGTAGCTGCCGTAGCTGCGCTCGCAGCGGACGTAATTGCCCTTCTTGTCCTGATCCTCGTGCTCGCTGTGGCGCTCGGCGCGAATGGTCATCGTGTCGCCGTCCACATCGACGTGGATGTCCTCTTTCTTGAAGCCCGGCAGATCAGCTTCCAGCAGGTAGCTGTCGCCCTTGTCCTGAATGTCGGTCTTAAACTCGCTCAGCCCGCGGCCCCACGAGCCGTCACCGAAGAATGCGCGCTCCATCTGATCCCAGGGATCATAAGCCGCAACGTGATTGTTTCTGCGTTCAAAAGGTCTCAGTTCAAACATAATACAAAGCCTCCAAATCTATTCGGGCGAGCCGCTCTTGCAGCCCGCGTGGTTTACATTTCTTTCGTTCCCCTCGGAACAATTTTGAGTATAGTCACGCCCTGTGAACAAAAATACATCTTTTGATGAACAAATCTTTAACTTTAGCACTCTTGTGCCGAGAGTGCTAAAATCGTGGTAGCTGCGGACCGCTACCAAACCGCTACCCGACCTTTCGCGCCCGCAAACCCTTGCAAAATCAGCCTTTTTTCGCCCCGCCAAAATCCCGTTTTCGGCAAATCGCTACCAAACCGCTACCAGCCGTGCCCGCAAGCCCTTGCGCAGCGGGCTTTTTCCGCGCCGCTAAGGGGATGCGATATGCCCTGTTTGTGCAGGGCTTTGACCAACTGAAAGAAAAGTACAGCGACAACATCGCCAACACGATCAAGGGCAACTGTCAGGTTTGGGCGTACCTGCAAAGCGATGACCCGGAAACGCTACGGGAGATGTCCGATAAACTCGGCAGCTATACCACATCCAGTTACCAGCTTTCGGCCAGCAACGGAAAATACACAACCCCGTCTAACTCCCAGAGCGTCAGCCTGACCGAGAGAAAGTTGCTCAATACGGATGAGGTCCGGCGCGTCAAGCGTCCCCATCAAATCATCACCAGCCGCGACCACCCCGCTATGATGTATGCACCC
>UMGZ01045348.1_pt1 | contig 19149 bp, 13 predicted proteins | sample 1965421 | NCBI WGS metagenome assembly UMGZ01 (sample SAMEA4836087, study PRJEB28245) | human gut metagenome | biome: gut microbiome; material: fecal sample | place: Denmark | collected 2008
CAGCGGCGATCTTCAGAAAGCCTTTGCGGGAGATCTTGTTCATAGGTATGCTCTCTTTCTCTTCATTGTTTGAATTCTTCTTTGTCCTTCCGCAATGCACAAGGATTGCGGAATCTTTAACAATTATAGCGATGACGGAGGGATTTTACAATTCAAATAAATTATATTATAATGAAGTAAAACTTATTTATTGCAAAAGGAGCAACACCATGAGCTTGAAGGCATTGCAGGGATTTGTGAGAATCGTGGAACTGGATAGTTTTTCGGAGGCGGCAGATGCGCTGTTTTTGTCACAATCTGCGCTGTCTCAGCAGATCCGTGTGTTGGAGGCACAGCTGAAAGTCCAGCTGTTTCAGCACGCGCAGCGCCGGGTGGTGCTGACTCCGGCAGGATGGGAATTTTATCCAAAGGCAAAGCAACTGCTGGAATTATACGATGATGCAGTAAACTGTGCGCAGGCAGCGGAACGGAATGCAAACCCGCCCAAACGGCATCTGCTGATCGGGCATCAGAATATGCCGCTGCAGATGCTGGGATTTGACCTGTTTGCCGTCACAGAAGAGCTGAGCACCCGCTTTTCCCCCTTGATGTACAGCTGTGCCAACCGAAAGGATATCGGTCGTGCACTGCTGAACGGTGAGATCGATCTTTCGCTGCAGATCGAGTGTGCGGAGATCGCAGCAGGAGGTCTGCATTTTTACCCGGCAGTTTATATGCCGGAGATCGGCATCCCGTTCCATACGCCGCCAGAGGTGCCCCGCGGACACATTCCATTGGAGCAGGCGGTAAAATATCGGTGGATGTTTGCTGGAACACCGGAGCAATCCCTGTATGAGACGGCATTGCTGCACGAGGCTTCGAGGCGGCGGGCAGAGATCATCCGCGGCGTAAAAAGTGTGCAGTATAAGCTGCCAAGCCTGATGCTGACCCCGGCGGTGTACTACCGCAGACCGAATCTTGAGCAGGTGTTTGTTCTGGATTGGAACAAGGGAATGCGGTTTGGTATCGTTACAAAAGCGGAGCCTGATCCGGTGGTGGAAGAATATGTGCGTCAGTTACAGCACCTGCTGCCCCTGCTCTCTGAAAAATTGTTCGGCATGAAGCTGGAACCGGTGGAGGAATAAAAACAGAGCACCTATTGCCCTGAAAAGGCAGCAGGTGCTCTGTTTGCAGTTATAACGCGATGACAGGTGCTTTACTCCACCACGTCCTCGAACTGGCTGTTGTACAGGTCGGCATAGAAGCCGCCGGCGGCCAGCAGCTGGTCGTGGGTGCCCTGCTCCACGATGTCGCCGTCCCGCATCACCAGGATCAGGTCGGCGTCCTTGATGGTGGACAGGCGGTGGGCGATGACAAAGCTGGTGCGGCCCTCCATCAGGCGGTCCATGGCGGTCTGGATGCGCTGCTCGGTGCGGGTGTCCACACTGCTGGTGGCCTCATCCAGAATGAGGATGCGGTTGTCGGCCAGGATGGCGCGGGCGATGGTCAGCAGCTGCTTCTGGCCCTGGCTCACGTTGGAGGCGTCCTCGTTCAGCTCCATCTGGTAGCCGCCGGGCAGGGTGCGGATGAAGTGGTCGGCGTTGGCAGCCTTGGCGGCGGCAATGACCTCCTCGTCGGTGGCGTCCAGACGGCCGTAACGGATGTTCTCCATGATGGTGCCCTTGAACAGCCAGGTGTCCTGCAGCACCATGCCGAAGCCCTCGCGCAGAGCGCTGCGGTCAAAGTCGCGCACGTCGTGGCCGTTCAGGGTGATGGAGCCGGCGTCCACATCGTAGAAGCGCATGAGCAGCTTGACCATGGTGGTCTTGCCCGCGCCGGTGGGGCCGACGATGGCCACCTTCTGGCCGGGCTTCACCGTACAGCTGAAGTCGTGGATGATGGTCTTGTCCGGGGTGTAGCCGAATTTGACGTGGTCGAAGGTCACCTGACCGTCGATGCAGGCGGGGTCTGCCCGGCGGGCCGGGTCGGCGGTCTGGTCCTCTTCCGGCTCGTTCAGGAACTCGAACACCCGCTCGGCGGCAGCGGCCATGCTCTGCAGCATGTTGGACACCTGCGACAGCTGCTGGATGGGCTGGGTGAAGTTCTTGACGTACTGGATGAAGGCCTGGATGTCGCCGATGGTGATGGTACCGTTGGCGGCAAAGATGCTGCCCACGATGGCCACCGCCACATAGCCCAGGTTGCCCACAAAGTTCATGATGGGCATCATCAGGCCCGAGAGGAACTGGCTCTTCCAGGCGGATTCGTACAGCTTGTCGTTGGCGGCGTTGAAGTCTGCCAGCACCACGGCCTCCCGGTTGAAGGCCTTGACCACGTTGTGGCCGGAGTAGATCTCTTCCACTTGGCCGTTCACCACGCCCAGGGTGGCCTGCTGGGCCTTGAAGTACTTCTGGCTGAACCTGACCACCAGCAGCACCAAGGCCAGCGACACCGGCAGGATCAGCAGGGCAATCAGGGTCATCCTGGGGCTGATGGACAGCATCATGATCAGCACGCCGATCATGGTGGTCACGCTGGTGATGAGCTGGGTGATGCTCTGGTTCAGGCTCTGGCCCAGGGTGTCCACATCGTTGGTAATGCGGGAAAGCACCTCGCCCACGGTGCGCTTTTCAAAGTAGGCCAGGGGCAGGCGGTTGATCTTCTGGCTGATCTGGCGGCGGAAGTCGTAGCAGACTTTCTGGGAAAGGCCGGTCATCAGCCAGCCCTGGATAAAGCTGAAGGCGCTGCTCAGCAGGTACATGCCCAGCAAAAACAGCAGCACCCGGCCGATATACACAAAGTCGATGCTGCCGGTGCTGCGCAGCTTGGCGATCCAGCCGGTGGCAAGGGCCGTGGTGGCTTTGGCCAGCACCTTGGGGCCGGCAATGTTGAAGATGGTGGACAGAATGGCAAAGACAATGGCCGTGATGAGCGGCAGTTTGTAGTGGCTCATGGTCTGGAGGAGCTGCCGCAGCGTGCCCTTGAAGTCCTTGGCGCGCTCGGTGGTCATGCGTCCGGGTCTTGGCATATCACACACCCTCCTTTTCCGTATTCAGTGGTTCAAGGTCCAGTTCCTTCTGGCTCAGCTGGCTGCGGGCGATCTCCTGATACTCCGGGCAGCTGACCATCAGCTGGGCATGGGTGCCCTTGCCCACCAGACGGCCCTCGTCCAGCACCAGGATCTGGTTTGCGTGCAGCACGGTGGAGATGCGCTGCGCCACGATGATGACGGTGGCGTTGTCGGTCTGGGCCTTCAGGGCGCGGCGCAGGGCCACGTCGGTCTTGTAGTCCAGGGCCGAGAAACTGTCGTCGAACAGATAAATTTTGGGGTCCTTGGCAATGGCACGGGCGATGGACAGGCGCTGTTTCTGGCCGCCGGACACGTTGGAACCGCCCTGGGCGATGGGGCTTGCGTAGCCCTCCGGCTTTGCGTCGATGAACTCGGTGGCCTGTGCGATGGCAGCGGCCTTTTTCACGGCGGCGTCGGTGATGTGGTCCCCGCCGAACTTCAGGTTGCTGTCGATGGTGCCGCTGAACAGCACGCCCTTCTGGGGCACATAGCCCAGCAGGTCGTGCAGCTGTGCCTGGGGCATCTGGCGCACGTCGATGCCGTCCACGGTCACGCTGCCGCCGGTCACGTCGTAGAAGCGGGGGATCAGGTTGAGCAGGGTGCTCTTGCCGCAGCCGGTGGAGCCGATGATGGCAGTGGTCTCGCCGGGCTTTGCGGTAAAGCTGATGTGCTCCAGTGCGTCGCTGTCGGCACCGGGGAAGCGGAAGCTCACGTCGTGGAACTCCACCACGCCCTGCCAGTTCTTGTGCTCCTTTGCGGCCTTGGCGTCGGCTTCGTCCGGGTCGTGGATGGTGGCCTTGGTGCGGATGACCTCGTCGATGCGGTCTGCGGCCACACCGGCACGGGGCAGCATGACGGCCACCATGGCCAGCATCAGGAAGGACATGACGATCTGCATGGTGTAGGTGATGAAGGCAATCATCTCGCCCACCTGCATGGTGCCGTTGTCCATGGCCTTGCCGCCGAACCACACGATGAGCAGGCTGGTGCCGTTCATGATCAGGGTCATAAAGGGCATCATGGCCACCATGGCGCGGTTGGTGAACAGCTGGGTGCCCATCAGGTCCTTGTTGGCCTTGTCGAAGCGCTGTTCCTCAAACTGTTCGCGGCTGAAGGCGCGCACCGGCATGATGCCGGTGAGGATCTCGCGGCTGACGAGGTTCAGCCGGTCCACCAGCGTCTGCATGATCTTGAACTTGGGCATGGCCACGCTCATCAGGAAGAGGATGAGCAGCAGCAGCAAAGCCACGTCCAGCACCACGATCCAGGACAGCCCCGAAGAGCTGCCGATGACGTGCAGCACACCGCCGATGCCCAGAATGGGCGCATAGGCCACCATGCGCAGCAGCATGACGCAGACGAACTGCACCTGCTGGATGTCGTTGGTGGTGCGGGTGATGAGGGACGCGGTGGAGAAGTTCTCGATCTCCGCATGGGAGAAGTGGATGACGCTGGAGAAGGTCTCGCGGCGCAGGTCGCGGCCGATGGCGGCGGACACCCGGGAGGCCAGGAAGCCCACCGCGATGGACACGGCCACCATCAGCAGGGTCAGCGCCAGCATCTGGCCGCCTACCTTATATAAATAGTGCATCTGCACATCGTGGGCAATGCCCTGGGCCTCGTATTCCAGCCCCACCAGCAGCAGAGCCTGGCTCTTCAGGTTCTCCACCACGGTGTCGTCCAGCTGGCCGATGGCACCGGTCAGCTGCTGCTGCACGGCGTCGCGGCGGAAGCCGGGCATCTGGCTCATGGCGGCAAACTGGCCGCACACGGTGTCCAGGTCCTCCGCCGTGGGGGCCACAGTCTCGGTTTCCGTGTCGGGATTGCGGTCGGCACCGGAGGCCTGCAGGTCCGCAAGGCCGGTCATGCCCATGCCGGTCTGCCCGGCGGGGGTGTTGGCTGCCTGGGCGGCCGCCAGATACAGCACGATATCCGGCGTGGTCACGGCATCTTCCAGCGCAGTGCGCTCGTCGGCGGTCAGGTCGGTGCGCAGGCGCAGCACATCGCCGTCGGCGGTGTAGGCGTTCTGGAAGGCAGCGGCGTCCTCCTCGCGCATCAGCAGCGAGAGGGCATCCAGCGTGCTCTGGCGCACTGTGTCGGGCAGGGGGCTTTCGATGCCGCCCTGCTGGATGCCGGTGTCCACGATCTTGCTGGTGTAGTCCGGCAGCGACAGATCGCAGTACGCCTGCACGAACAGCAGTGCGAACACCACGAGGCAGACGGCCCAGTGACGGGCCAGCTGCTTAAAGATCTTTGTCATGGTTTGGTTCTCCCTTCGGTTTGGTGGTACGCGCAGCATTTTCCGCAAGAATGGCTTCCATCAGCGCGCCGCGCAGCGCTTCCATCTGGGCCAGCTGTTCCGGCTCCAGCCGGGCCATGACACTGGAAAAGTAGTCCCCAAGAGCAGCCTCGCACTGTCGGCAGGCCTCGTATCCCTTGGGCGTGAAACGCACCAGCGTCTTGCGGCGGTCGGCAGGGTCGGCAAAGCGTTCCACAAGGCCGTCCTGCTCCATCTGCCGCACCGTGCGGGAAATGGCAGGAAGCGGTTGATGAAGCTCCTGAACAAGATCGGAGATATAAACGGCACCGTCCTGTCCATGGAGCCGAATGCAGCCCAGCAGCCCTTCCAGCATGGGAAAGTGGCACTTGGGGCAGTCGGCCAGAGCGGCCTTCATGCCGGCCTTGGATGCTTTGCTCAGCCGGTGGATGTAGCGGCAAAGCCCACGGAAACTCAACGTGGATTCCTCAGACACGCGATCCCTCCTCTCAAAAATTGCTTAACAGCTGTTAACTGTTAACGCTTGATAATAATAGGCTTTTGCAGGCCGGATTGCAACCCCCTGCAGGGATTGTTTCACAAAAGTTCACAAACGTTTGTGTCCCGCATACACATAAAGCAAAGGGGGCATCGGGCATGGAACAGCGTTTGTGGATGATCCTGCAATTGTTCGGCGGGGCGGCACTTTTCTTATACAGTATGGACACCCTCACGGACGCTTTGCAGCAGGCGGCGGGGGACACCCTGCGGCAGGCCCTTGCCCGGCTCACGGCCCACCCGCTGGCCGGGGTGCTCACGGGGGCGGCGGTCACGGCGGTGGTGCAGAGCAGCTCGGCGGTCACGGTGCTGGTGCTGGGCCTTGTGGGGGCCGGGCTGCTGACCCTGCAGCGGGCCGTGCCGGTGGTGTTCGGAGCCAACATCGGCACCACGGTCACCGCGCAATTGCTGGCCTTCCGGCTGGAGGATGCCCGGTATCTGCTGCTGGTGGCGGGGCTGCTGCTCTGGTTCGCGGGGCGCGGGCGTCTGCACGCAGCCGGGCAGGCGCTGTTTGCGTTCGGCCTGCTGTTTGAGGGCATCGCGGTCATGGCCGAGGCCATGGAGCCGTTGGCAGCAGGGCCGGTGTTCCGGCAGTGGATGGCCCAGGTGCGGCACCGCCCCGGCCTGGGCCTGCTGGCAGGGCTGGGCATGACCCTTGCCGTGCAGAGCAGCTCCGCCACCATTGCGGTGCTGCAGCGGGCGGCCGCCCGCCCCGGGCCGGACGGCGGGTGCCTGCTGGGCCTTGCGGGAGCCATCCCGGTGCTGTTGGGGGACAACATCGGCACCACCGTCACGGCAGTGCTGGCATCGGTGGGGCAGAGCCGGGACGCCAAGCGTCTGGCGGCGGCCCACGCCCTGTTCAACCTGTCCGGGGCGGCGGTGTGCTGGCTGCTGCTGCCCCAGTTCACCGCGCTGGTGCGGCTGGTCTCGCCCCACGGGCCGGAGAGCGCCGTGCTGGCCCGGCAGATCGCCAACGCCCACACCCTGTTCAATCTGGGCTGCACGGTGCTGTGGCTGCCCCTGACCCCTTGCATGGTGCGCATCGTGTGCATTCTTCTGCCGGAAAAGCACGCCCCCTGAGTTGAAATGAACGCCTTAAAATGGTATAATGACAATGTATCGAACAAATTTTGTGACGCTTTTGTTGCACAAATGATAAACGGACCCTTCTGTGGGCCTGCAGCGGTGTGCGGCTGCCAGGGCACAGAGCGAACCAAGAGGACGTGTTTACTATGAAGGATATCATCAACGGGTTGATCGAGCGGTTCCGCAGGCAGCATGTACAGGCCCGGCGCTATGTGGCCATGATGCTGGTGCTGGCCCTGCTCACCACCCTGTTCGTCAACTGGCAGCTCCATGGGGTTGGCATCTCCATGACTGCCGACTACCACTGCGGCTACGAGGAGCACCAGCACACGGCGGCCTGCTACGAAAAAGTGCTCACCTGCGGTTACGAGGAGGGCGAGCCGGAAACGCCCGTCACCTCTTCGGACAGCAGCGCCGATCCGGTGTCCGCCTACAGCGCGGAAGAGCCGGAAGAGCTGGAAGAGCCGGTGCAGACCGAGCCGGAGACCATCTGGGTGCCCCATGAGCACACCGATGCCTGCTACGAGGAGCACCGGGTGCTGACCTGCTATCAGGAAGAGCACGAGCACACCGACGACTGCTTTGACGAGTACGGTGCGCTCATCTGCGGCGAGTTCGAGCATATCCACGACGACAGCTGCTACACCACTGAGTATGAGCTGGTGTGCGGCCTGGACGAGGGCGAACTGGTGGAGGAGCCCAACCCCGCCTATCAGGAAATGCCTGCCAGCCGCCCCGTGGTGGACCTGCCCACTGAGCCGGCCGAGACCACCCCGGCCGAGCCGGTGCTGCATCATCACACCGACGCCTGCTACACCGAGGAGCTGGTGTGCACCATCCCGGAGCACCACCACACCGTGGAGTGCCTGGCCGATACCCAGGCCGACGTGGAGACTGCCGAGGAATGGCAGGCCGCGGCCAACGTGGCCCTGAACGGCAACTGGGCCGAGGACCTGCTCACCGTGGCAAAGTCCCAGCTGGACTACCAGCAGAGCGACAAGAACTTCAAGCTGGATGTGGAGGACCAGCAGGTGCTGCGCGGCTACTCCCGCTATGGTGCCTGGTACGGCAACCCCTACGGTGCCTGGGACGTGATGTTCCTGTCCTACTGCCTGCACTTTGCGGGTGTGCCCCAGACGGTGGTGCCCCAGCGTGCGGGCGTGATGGCCCTGCACAGTGACCTGCGCGGCTCCCAGTGGCTCACCGACGCCGACGGCTCCACCGCAAGGCCCGGCGATATCGTCATCTACAACACCCTCACCACCGAGCAGGTGGCCGTGGACGAGAGCTCCTATGGCATCGCCCTGCTGGACCTGGACGAGGACCCCGACACCGCCGCCCAGCTCACGGCTTCCGAGCCGCAGGTGGACACCCGCGCCGTGACCACCGAGACGGTGGGCGTCGTGTCCGCCGTGGACCCCGACGCCGGGACCCTGACCGTGATCTCCGGCAACGTGGACGGCAAGGTGGCCGAGGTGCCCGCTGCCATGTCCGACGTGACCAGTGTCATCTCGGTGACCGGCGCCTATGCCGCCGAGACCACCGCTGCGGCCCCGGAGGACCCGGACGGCAGCTATGCGCTGCTGGAAGATGAGGATGGCTTTGGTGCCACCGTGGACTGGGTGGGTGACGCCGACCCCTACGGCATCGCCCTGCTGGCTGCCGGGGACGACCATGATCTGAACACCTGGATCACGGCTGTCAATTATGAAAAGACGACCGACGGAAAAACATGGACGTCTATCGGCGCGGGCAGCGTGACCGTGGAAAGCGGCACCCGCGTCCGCGTGAACCTGAAGTATACCGTGAATGCCGGTGTGCTGACGCCCACCAACAATACCCTGACCTACCAACTGCCCAAAGGCCTGCCCATGCCGGATGTGACGACGGGCAACATCGTGGATGAGTCCGACAAGGACGAGGCCGGCAATGCAAAGGTCGTGGGCAGCTTCACCGTTGACACCGACGGCAAAGTGACCCTGACCTTTACGGACGAAAAGTTCATCGGCACCGACGAGAAGGGCGGCCTGACATTCACCGGTACCTTCAAGGCCGCCGTTACGGCGAGCGCCGACAACTTTGAGGACGAGAAGGAGATCAAATTCAAGGACGACTGCATCCTGACCATCAAGAAGAAAACGGCAGATATAAAGATCAGCAAAGGGAGTGGGTCTCCGCTGATTACGGACCGTAAGGACGGCACCTTTGTAAATAATTACAAGGTGACGGTGGAGACCACCAACGGCACCAAAGACCCGGTGATCCTTACGGATACCCTGAACACGAATAGGAATGGCGAAAACCGTAGCGACTACCTGAAGGGCGGCACATACCTGACAAATAGCTTTAAACTCTGCAAGGTGGATGCCTCGGGCAAAGAAACAGAGATTTCCTTCCCTTTGTATGAGCTGAAAACCGACGGCAACGGCAACCCCCAGGTGGTCCTTGCTCCGCTGCCTGCATTGGAGGCCGGAGAGAAGTACATCTGGAACTACGACGTTCAGCGGGACTATGCGGACTTTGACAAGATGCCCAACGGCGTCGCTATCATCAACAACACGGCGAAAGCCGAGGCAGGGGACAATGTGGCCAAGGCTGACGCATGGTACACATGTAAAACCCCGCGTATTGAGAAGAACGGCCAGTACGACCCCAAAACAGGCCGCATCCAGTGGACGATCACTGTAAAGGTACCCCATTCTTTCCTGGGGTCCTATCTCCTGCAGGGCTGCAAGATCACAGATGACTTGCCAGACGGTGTGAAAATCGTAGGGGATGTAAAGGTAGGCAACGATACGATATCGGCAGAGGAATTCCAGAAAAACGGCTATACCATCCCGGCGGGTTATGATGGAACAGAGCTGAAGATCACCTTTGAGACCACCACCCCCATCGGCGGCGGCTCGGTGACCAATACAGCACAGATCGAGACCAAGAGCAAACACACCTTTGAGGCCTCGGATACTGTGAACATCGGGAAGGGCGATTGGAGCCTGAGCAAATCCATTGCCACCAGGGGCGAGACGCCCACCTGGAACCTCTCGGCCACCAACAAGGCCGGTGAAGCGGAGTTTACCCTGTGGGATGTGCTGGACGACGCTGAGAACGACCAAGGCGAGACAAAAGAGGACACCCACTATGCCATTGCAAAAGAGCTGGATGACGCCATCAAGGCCAATCTGACCCTGACCATGCACGACAACACGAGGCTGACCTATGCGGAGGCTGTCGCGGCGGGCAACACCATCAAGATGACCTATTATGCACAGAAAAACGGTACCGAGGAGGTGGACGCAAATAACTCGTCCACCCGTGTGCGCAGCTTCAGCATCCATGTGAAAGCCGGGGACGGCCAGAACCCCGTGCGCAGCATCTCGGTGACCGGCATCCCCACCCACGAGGAGCGCGACGACGTGCCCACCGGTGAGGTGTGGACCTATAAGAACACCATCCATATCCAAGGCGTGAACGGCGATGCTTCGGCAAAGGACACCTACCGCAGCTACAAGAAGTTTGAAAAGGGCGTGGCCGCAACGAGCAGCGGCAACGAGACCGGTTATCTGACCGGCAGCAACAGCTTCGAGCTGAGCGACCTCAGCGGCAACAACCTCCACTATCAGCTGGTGCTGCAGACCTCCGCCGATGATAGGGACGAAATCACGGTCACCGACACCCTGCCGGAAAACGTCGGCTTCAAGGTGGATAATGTCAAGATCGCGCTGGATGAGGGCGACTTTGTAAAGATCAAGGATAAAAAAGTAGACTGGGCGACGGCAGAGTATGACGAAACTACCCGGCGGCTCACCATTAAAATCAGCAACTACAACAAGTCGGGGCAGGAGGAACACCGCATCCGCATCCAGTACAAAGTGAGCGTGAGCGACGATCCCAGATGGAAGAACCCCTCGGTGGGCAAGCTGACCTACACCAACACCGCCACCTGGGGCGAGCAGACCGACACCACCACCACCACCGTCACCCGTGATGTGGAGCAGGTGAAAAAGACCGGCTGGCAGGACCCCGGCAACGACCGGAAGCTGCACTATCAGGTGGTCATCAACCCGGCCCACGAGGATCTGTCGGCCGGGCAGACCAGAGCGGAGAAGATCGAGCTGTGGGATAACATCAGCACCACCAATGGTGCCATCGCCACCGGCGATATCAACTCGGTCAAGTTGTATTTTTACAATTACGACGAAACAGTCGGCGTGACCACCGGCAAAGAGGTGCCGCGCAACATGTACCGCATCCTGGAAGCGGACAAGAACGGCTGGCTTCATATGGAGATCCCCAATATGGCGGCCCTGATCCTTGTGTATGACTGCAATGTGAAGGATGGCAGTGCTGCCGCCAGCTACCAGGTGAGCAACACCGTGACCCTGAGCAACGGCAGCAAATCCAGCGACAGCGGCATCACCTACCAGGTCAAGGCGGATGCAACGGCCACCACCGCACAGTTCGTGCTGCGCAAGAAGGACAGCTACTCCGGCGTGTCGCTGAAGGGCGCGGAGTTCACCATTTACCAGTACGACAAAGCGATTGAAGGGTGGACGAAGTGGGCAGGCAACGGCACTGGCACCCTGACCACGGACGAAAACGGTCAGGCCAGTCTGGCTGTGCTGGATAGTGAGACTGCAAGCTGCCTGAAACCGGACGTGCTGTATAAGCTCGTGGAGACCAAAGCACCCACGGACTATCAGCTGGATGCCACCCCGCACTACCTGCTGTTCCGCAAGAACGCCAGCGCGGAGAACGAGCAGCAGGCCTTTGCAAAGGCGACCGGCCAGGCCGATGGCACCACGACCCTGACTGTGGACGGTGAGACGGTGGACCTGAACCGCAATGTGCAGGTGGGCAGCGATGCCGGCACCACGACCGCCGAATACAGCAACGTGTACAGCAACCTGACCGTCAGCAAGCTCTGGCTGGACCAGGATACCAAAAAGCCGGTGGAACCGGCGGTGGACAGCATCCACATCAAGGTCTGGCAGTACACCGACAATGACAAGGACAGAACGTTGTTTGCCGAAGCCGACCTGACCGCAGGTAACAACTGGACTAAGACCTGGTCCGGCGAGGAACTGCCCCTGACGGACGAGAAGGGCAATGCGTACCACTACCTGGTGGAGGAAGTGACCACCGGCAACTGGAACGTGTACATTGACAACAATGGCGTGCAGACCGGCAACATTACCATCCAGAACCGTGTTTACACCGGCTACGAGCTGCCGTCTACCGGCGGCATGGGCACGGCACCCTTCGGGGTGCTGGGCGGCGCACTGGCCGCTGCAGCAGCCCTGCTGCTGGTCCGCAAACGGAAACAGGACGAGGAGGAGTGAGCAGCCATGAAACAAAACAAAAACAACCGGTTTGCCGCTCTTCTGCTGGCACTGTGCATGGCTGTGTGCTGTGCACTGCCCGCGCTGGCAGCCCCCGCGGCCAGCGCCAACATCGACCTGAGCCGCACCGGCAGCATGGACGTGACCCTGTACGACCACCAGAACGACGTCCCCCTGCGGGGCGGCGCACTCACCGTGTACAAGGTGGCGGACGTGGCCCGCACCAACGGCGACCTGCACTTTGTGTACACCGCCGACTTTACGGGCTGCGGCATCGCGCTGGACGACCTGACGGACAGCACGCTGGCTTCCAGGCTGGAAGCCAAGCTGCCCGCCCGCGCCGCCGGCACCACCCATAAGATCAGCGAGCAGGGCATCGTCTCCTTTGACGCGCTGCCGCTGGGCCTGTACCTCGTGGTGCAGACCGAGAACTCCAAGGGCTACGAGGCCATCAATTCCTTCCTGGTGTCGCTGCCCATGGCGGACGAAAGCGGCTGGCTCTACACCGTGGACGCCACCCCCAAGGTGGGCGCGCCCACGCAGGAGGTGACCCCGCCCGAACCGGAAACTCCCAGCAAGCCTTCGGAACCGGACAAACCGTCCGAGCCGGAGAAGCCCTCGGAACCGGACAAGCCCACCCAGCCCGGCACCCCGGATGAGCCGGACAACCCGGACATGCCGGTGGACCCCAACGACCCCAACCGCCCGGTGTCGCCCGGTACGCCGGATAACCCGGTGAACCCCGGCAACCCGGACAACCCCGTGGCCCCCGGCAACCCGGACAACCCGGTGGCCCCGGGCCGCCCGGACGGCAATGCACTGCCCCAGAGCGGCCAGCTGAACTGGCCCATCCCGTTCATGGCTTGCAGCGGCGTGCTGCTGTTTGCCGTCGGCTGGGTGCTGGACCGGAAGGAGACGCTGGCATGAACACAAAGCAGAAGATCGGCCGCGCCTGCATGATCGTGGGCATCCTGCTCATTCTGGGCGCACTGGCCCTGCTGGGCTATAACCAGTGGGACGCCAACCGCGCCGACAAGGCTTCACAGGACGCCCTGGGCAAACTGGAAGAGACCCTGACCGAGACCATTGAGGACAAGACGAAGGACGAAGAGCCGGTGGTCCAGCCGGAGTTGGACCCGGAGCAGGAGATGACCGTCACCGACATCGACGGCTGGGGCTACATCGGCTACCTGTCCATCCCGTCCATCGGGCTGGAACTGCCCGTGATGAGCGAGTGGAGCTATGCGGGCCTCAAGGTGGCCCCGGGCCGTTACAGCGGCTCCACCTACGCTGACAACATGGTGGTCTGCGCCCACAACTACGCCAAGCATTTCAGCCCCATCAAGTGGCTGGCCCTGGGCAGCGAGGTGTACTTTACCGACATGGACGGCCAGCGCTGGAGCTATGAGGTGTCCAACGTGGAGACCATCCAGCCCACGGATATCGACAAGATGATCACGGCCAACGACGAGGACGCCTGGGACCTGACCCTGTTCACCTGCACCACCGGCGGCCGGGCCCGCTGTGCCGTGCGCTGCACCCGCACCGATTACCCGGTCTTGGAGACCAGCGCGGCAGGGCGGATCACGGAGTAAGCAGGACGATTTGGAATTGCCTCCGCTTTGCTCTGGCAATATCAGCGGAAAATTATTTTTAAAGATATGCAATCCCGGAAAATCTGCGGATTTTCCGGGATTGTTTTTTCACGGATGGGCGTTAAGGAAAGTGGCCTGTTCTCTGGAAGACAAACGATTTAGAATGCCCTCCGCGTTGCTCTGGGCATAAATAGCAGAAAAATTATTTTAGATTTTGCAAATCCGGCAGGGCTGCGGCCCCGCCGGATTTGCTTTTTCACGGGAGAGGGCGTTCCGGGAAGTGGCATCGGCTGCTGTTGGCCTGCGGCCAAAGCGCAGCAAATCAAATGCCTTTTACGGCAACGCTCCTCACCGGGGAGCTGGCGCGCAGCGACTGAGGGGCGTTCCAATCGGTGGAAGCCGAAAATACGGTGAAAAGATCTTCACGCCGAACAGGCGTGAATCTTCAGTATTTTCGGGTGGAGCCTACTTCTTTGGGGTCTGAAAGGGGCGAGTAGCCCCTTTCTTGCAACGACGACGACCGCTGCCTGCGGCAGAAACAGGGAGGAGTTGTTGGGGCCGTGGCCAGCAGGATGCAAGGCCCACTCAAGGGCCGTAGCATACGCTGGGAGCCACAACCCGTCCAGGGGAGAGGGGTGTCCAGAGGGAGAGAGGGGGGAGTCGAAACACCCCTCTCACCCTCTGGCCCAGCGGAGCGACCCCGGCGGCGATGCCGCTTGCAAAAGCCATCGGGCCTGCCCCACGCGATTGCACTCTGCATGAGAAACATTACAAAAAAGCACCCGCCATGCGGATGCACAGCGGGTGCCTTGAAGGGCTCTGCGGGGGATGCTCAGTGGGTGGTGCCCATGTCCACAGCCAGGTCGGCGTCGTTCTTCACAACGGCCTCCACGGCCTTCTCCAGGCCGCGGGCGATCTGGTGCAGGTCCATGCTGGGGGTGCCCAGGGGCTTGTTGACCACCTGCTCCATGGCGTAAGGCACATGGATGAAGCCGCCCCGGATGTTGGGGTACTTCCTGTCGATGAGGTACAGCAGGGTGTACATCAGGTAGTTGCACACATAGGAGCCTGCAGTGTAGGACAGGGCGGAGGGGATGCCTGCGTCCTTGATGTTCTGCACCATGGCCTTCACGGGCAGGGAAGTGAAGTAGGCGGTCTCGCCGTCCTCCTGGATGGTCACGTCGATGGGCTGATAACCGGCGTTGTCGGCGATGCGGCCGTCCATCAGGTTGATGGCCACCTTTTCCGGGGTGATGGCGGAGCGGCCGCCGGCCTGACCAATGCAGATGACCACATCAGGCTGGTTTGCCTGAATGGCAGCTTCCAGCACCTCACCGGCACGGATGAACTCGGTGGGCACTTCCTGCTTGACGATCTCGGCACCGGCGATGGTGTCGGGCAGCAGCTTTACCGCCTCAAAAGCGGGGTTGACGGTCTCGCCGCCAAAGGGGTCGAAACCAGTGAGCAGAATCTTCATAGTAAAAAGCCTCGATTCTCAGATATAAATGGACGGCTCCAGAACGGTGAGCTGTCCGTGATCCATGATCATGCGGTTGTCCACATAGATGCAGGGAGCGTGGGTGACCAGATCGTAATGGCCGGAAGCATCCTGTACACCGCCCAGCGCGATGTTGCGCCCGAACCCGATGTGGAAGGTGCCATAGGTGGATTCGTCCTCGATGTAGCAGTTGCCTGCACAGCGAGAGTGGGTGTTGAGCCCGATGCCGAACTCCGCCGCCACCACCATGTTCTCCGGGTCGTGGAAGCGGGCCAGAAACTGCTTGAGCCGCCTGCCGCTGGCATTGTCCTCGATCTCCACGATGCGGCCGCCGCGCAGCTCCACCCGCACGGGGCTGTCCACGATGCCGATATAGCCCATGGAGCCGTCCAGGATCAGGGTGCCGTTGGTGTCGCTCTCCACCGGTGCCACATACACTTCCACGCTGGCAGAGGAAAGACCCTTGCCGTCGTGGCAGCAGCCGTTGAAGAAGCCGGGCACACGCCCCTCGATGTTGAAATCCAGGTTCGTGCCAAGCTCCGTGGTCACATGGATGTGGCTGGCGTTCTGGTAGCAGGCCATGATGATGCTGGCCATGATCCTGCTTTTGGGCAGGCTCATGTTCAGGAAGTCGTAGCTCAGCAGTGACTGCCCATTGCTGGTGCTCAGCGGCAGCGACAAAAACCGGTTGCGGCGGGCAATGACCCGCTTGACGGCCCGTGTGGTGATGAGGGAATACTCGGCAGCACCGATCACGGCGTTGTAGGGGTCAAAGGCGTCCTCGCGGTCGTCGAAATACTGGCCCACCTGCTCGTGCAGGTCGTCCAGCATCAACACATCTGCCACGCTGCCCACCGCCTGTGCGGCTTGCTGCATGGCCGCCACCTCGACAGCATACTTCTGGCTGGATACGATCAGGATGCGTTCGCCTGCACGGAGCCGGACCCAGTCCCGTATAATGACATCGGCCCCGTGCTGTATTGCTTGTTCCATTGAATCACTCGATCTAACAAAAAATCACTTCAGGAGGATCATCATCACGATCTGGACCACCATCATGATGATGGCGACAGGAACCTGATTCTTGATGACGCCCATGGGCTTCTTCATATCCAGCAGTGCCACGGGCACGGTGTTGAAGTTTGCAGCCATGGGGGTGCACAGGGTGCCGCAGAAGCCGCAGGTCAAAGCCAGCATGCCGATGACCACCGGGTTTGCGCCGTGGGCCAGCACGAACGGGTAGCCGATGCCCACGGTCATCACGGTGATGGCGGCGTAGGCGTTGCCCATGATCATGGTGAACAGCATCATGCCGATGGCGTACACCACGATACCGGCGTTCACATTGCCCTCGGGGATGATGTGGCTGACCAGGTCAGAGATCACATCGCCGACACCGGCAGCGGTGAAGACGGAGCCAAGGCAGGCCAGCAGCATGGGCAGCATGGACAGGGGGCCCACGGTGGACAGCATGCGCTCGGAATCGTTCAGGAAGGTGGAGGGCTTGTTGTCGCGGTTCATGATCATCAGCAGGATGATGGCCACGAGAACGCCCAGAGCCACGCCGTTCAGGGCGGACAGGCCGATGCCCATGCCGGTGATGGCGCAGATGACGGCCAGCATGCCGATGCTCAGGGTGGGGACAAAGATCTTCATGCCGATCTTCTCATAGGTGGCCTCGGTCTCGGCCTTGGTGGCAGCAGAGACAGCGCCCTTCTTGACCTTCTTGAGGATGGCGGGGATGCACATCACCACCACCAGGATGCCGCTCACCAGAGAGGGCAGCCAGCGGCCCAGGGCAAGCACGACGCCCAGCACGGCCCAGAAGATAAAGGTGCCCACGGGTTCCGGGTTCTCCTTATCCTTCAGGTTCTTCACGCCGCAGTAGATGCACAGCAGGCCGATGATAAAGTAGATGATCTCCATCACCTTGGTGGACAGGCTGTAATCAGCACTCATAAAAAAGCTCATTCTTCTGTCCTCCCTTACTTATAGTACTTCTGGATCATCTTGCGATCCTTGATCACATAGAATACGATGGCGACCACAGTGGCAATGATGCACACGGGGATCTCGATGGCAGCCAGCTGGGCCAGCTCCACCTCGATGCCCAGGCCGGCCAAAGTGCTCTGCACCAGCAGGCCACCGGAGCCGCCCACGAACAGGACCTGACCGAAGAACCAGGTGATGTTCTCCATGCCGGAAGCCATGCCCTTCAGCTCCTCGACATGCTCCTCATTGGGCTCATAGCCCTGTGCCACAATGGCACCTTCGGCCATGGGCATGATGACGGGGCGCACGAAACCGGCCACGCCGCCAAAGCCCACGTTGAAGGCTGCAAAGATCGAGCGCATCACGCCGTAGATGCCGATGACCAGGCCGGAGGTGGCACCCTTGAACTTGCCGATCAGGGCAGCGGCTGCTTCACGCAGGCCGTTGCGCTCCAGCGTGCCGGTGACCAGCATCACGATGATGAAGATGGCCATGCTGCGGTTTGCCACAAAGGTGCTGCCCAGCGTTTCCAGCAGAGTGACCGGGCCCAGACCGCCAACCAGTGCAGTCACAACGGCTGCCACCAGAATGACCAGAATGGAGTCCAGCTTCAGTGCAAAGCCAGCGATGACGATGACAATGCCAAGTAGTTTCAGTAGTTCCATAATTGCCTTCCTTTATACTTATATTTTCCCGGCGCTGTGCTGGCGGTCCGCCTGTGGGTCAGCAGGCAGGCCGTCGGCACTACGCCGAAAAGTCCAGAGAAAATGCCTTACAGGCGGATAAACGCTGCCAGCAGCAGAGAAAAGCCTCCTGCCGTAAGCCACAGCGGCACCAGACGACGGCCCAGGTGAGCCCCGATATCGCAGTGCTCCAGCACCCCGGAGGCCTTCATGGGCACCACCGTGGTGGCTTTTGGCACGGCCTCTGGGCTGCCGTAGGGGTTGGTGGAGGTAAACTCACCAGTGCCGATCTCCCCGGGGCAGGCGTACACCCCAAACCAGGAGGACAGCAGCCCACCCTTGCCAGCGCTTGTCTTGCACACGCGCACCAGCTGCACCGTAAGGGCCTGGGCCTGCTTTTCTTCCACCAGCAGGTTGACCCGGACCATATTTACCAGGTTCAGTATCGAGGAAATGGCGATGAGAGCGTCCAGGATCAGGACCAGGATCAATAACGAGTGCATGGGGCACACCTCCTGCAAACAGAGCAAGGGCTGCGGCAGCCCCTGGTGCTTTCGTAAGATGGAAATAGTATACCATAAAGTGGGACGAATTGTAAATGAAATATAGATAATCTGTCTAGTCTTCCTAAAAAAGGAAAAATCCCCTGTTTCCCAAAGGAAACAGGGGATTTGCGCCGTTTGGCAGAAATTACTTGTTGCGGATGTACTCATCCATGGCCTTGGCGGCAGCCTTGCCGGCACCCATGGCCTTGATGACGGTGGCGGCACCGGTCACGGCATCGCCGCCCGCGTACACGCCCTCACGGCTGGTCTTGCCCTCGTCGCCCTCGGTGACGATGCAGCCGTGCTTGTTGGTCTCCAGACCCGGGGTGGTGGAGCGGATCAGCGGGTTGGGGCTGGTGCCCAGGCTCATGATCACGGTGTCCACGTCCAGCTCAAACTCGCTGCCCTTCTTCTCGATGGGGCGGCGGCGGCCGGAAGCATCGGGCTCGCCCAGCTCCATCTCCACGCAGGTGATGGACTTGACGAAGCCGTTCTCGTCCGGGTGGATCTCCACGGGGTTGCACAGGGTCTTGAAGATGATGCCCTC
>UMGZ01003741.1_pt1 | contig 19142 bp, 9 predicted proteins | sample 1965421 | NCBI WGS metagenome assembly UMGZ01 (sample SAMEA4836087, study PRJEB28245) | human gut metagenome | biome: gut microbiome; material: fecal sample | place: Denmark | collected 2008
TAGCCAGCTCCTGACGGGAGAGAGTCCCCTTTGTCGCTCCGCGACATTTCCCCATACTGTGGGGAATCACCCTATTTGAGGGAGCCTAAAAGCCCTCTGTTTTTACCCGAAAATACCGTAAAAATGTTCAAAACCGTGTTCAATACTTGTCAAAAAGTTCAAAACTCGAAAACGTTAACAATTTGTTCATAATTTTACAACAACATTGCCAATTTTGTTTGCCACTTTTGCCCAAAAATAACAATTCTATTTGTTCAATACAGAAAATCAACAAATTTGTGTGAACAATTTATTGACTTTTTTCGTTTAAAACCCTATACTTTAACTAACCATAGGAATGGTGTAATAGGGCGAAGTGCCCCCTTTTTTAAGGGAGCGCTGCCGCACGGCTGATTTACCGTGCAGTTTCCATCCCGTTTTGATACACATCCTACGGTAATATGCTCGGGTGTGTATCATCAGTTTTCCACCGATTCATTTTTACGGAAGTGGAAACGGTGGAAACCGACCGAGTTAACGTGCCGAAATCGGTTTGCTTTCTTGTAAATCAAAGAGCGGTCAGAAGTACAGCGGATTTTGTGCGAGGAATTGTTGCGGGGAGTGCCGCCCGCAGAAAAAATCGGGTACGCATACATGGTTTTAATGTAAATCTTTTTAGGAGGAAAAAACACGTATGAAAAAATCTACCAAATTGTTAAGTGTCATCTTGGCAGTTGTCATGATTTTCTCAACTATGTCCGTAATGGCGTTTGCCGCAAAGACGGAGTATCAGACCTCTGATAACCTTACCGCTCTTGACGCATACAGCCCGGACGGCGCGGTAACAAGACTCTCTACCGAAGAGAGAATGTCAGTCGTATTTGACTTCCTTGATGTTACCCTTGCCGCCGCGAACATAAACATGGGCGAAGTTATTAATACTGCAGGTTTGCGCCTTGTTATCGACCTTCGCTCGGTTAATGCTCTTTGCGGAACCATCGACAGCGCACAGGCTCTTCTTAACAACGGAGCTGTTAAGCTTCTCAGCGGCTTGCTCGGTATAGTTAAAAATGCTAACCTTAAAAACTGGAAGTCGGGCATGACAAGAGAAAAGAACGCTCAGCTTGACATAGTCAACGGTATTGCAACCATTCTTAACGACAACGCAGGTCTTGTTAAAAAGGTTATCAACGACGGCAAACTCGACGTCGGCATTATCGGCAACTTTGTTGATATTTCCGCCGTTAATAAGTACCTCTCGGATCTTCCGGGTATGTTAAAAGGCCTCGTTTATCCGATGTTCGCAAGAGTTGACGATGACATGACGCTCATCAACACTTATTCAACAACAACCGAAAATCCCGACACTCTTGTCAAGAATGTCCTCATCAACGCTATGTCTAAGCCGCAGAGCTATACTTCTTATAAAGAAGACGCTTCCGGCAACTGCATAAGCAATCACATTGCTCTTCCGACAAGCGCTGAAGCAGGCCTTCGCGATTATTATGTTAAGGGCTCAGACTCTAAGGGTGCTTACATCGAGGTATTTGAATATGATACCGCAAAGAAGATGTATGTAGCTCAGGAAGAGAAGTATTATAAGACCGAAGAAACCGATATGGAAGGCAAAGGCACAGGCGTCTATGTTTACGCTAACGCTGCCGGCGAAAACGTAAAATATTACGTTAAGGACAGCTACTTCCTTCCCTCACTTGCCACAAGCGGTAAGGTTTCCGAAATCTTCAACCTTGACAGCAATACTTTTGTTTCGGCTCTCTATCAGATAGCTCCCTATGTATTTAAGGATCTTGCTCCCGTTGTTCTCAACGGCTCCGTTAAGATGCTTCTTGCACAGTGGTTCGGCGCTGAAAAGACCGAGCTCTTCGGCGGCAAGGCTTCAGAGGCCACCGCTGTTCTCGCTAAGCTTCCGTCAGATGTAAAGGCATTCTATTCTAAGGCTGCCGGCACATACAACTGGGAGTGGTCGGACTTCACAATAGGCTCCGACGGCAACGGCTATTATCGCCTTGTCAGCAAAGACGGTCTCACAGAGACCTGGCTCAAGTTTGATATGTCCACCGCTAATTCGTTCGCTAAGCTCATTAACTGGAACTACACCATCTCCGGTGATTTCGTTGACGAGTTTATGCCCACAGCTGCAAACGACGGCTCCGTTACTGCTTCGGCAGCGGGTTATACCACCGTTCTTGCGTCGCTCAACGATTTTGTCGGCAAGGCAATCGACACAATGCTTTCGGATACTGCAAAGGCTGCAATCAATTGGACAAAGGGCGATAATACAAAGCTCATTCCCAATCTTCGCAAGGCTCTTCAGTATGTAGCAGCTTATAACCCCGAGTATCTCTTCGGTACCGGCTATGAGACTGTTTATGCAGGCTACTATGACACAGTTGTAGACAAGTCCGCTTCCGATCAGGATGTTGTTACCGCTCTCGGCGCAATCGGCGTTAAGGCTCTTATGCCTCAGATAATTCTCCCGTCGGCTGCCGAGCTCAAGGGACAGAACGTAACCGCTCTTCTCGCTTGCGTAATTCGTGAGCTTGCAACTCAGTTCGTTCCGACTTACAACTATGACGCACTTATTTATGCCGATTACAACTCGAAGACCCTCGTAAAGGGTAAGGACAGCGGCTATTGGCTCGATGTTATCTTTACCATGGGCACCGACATCGGTATGAAGTATCTCTCCAAGCTTGCCGACCTCGGCTCCGATAAGGATGGCGGCTACCAATTTAAAGCCTCCAAGACTTATAAGCTTGCAGACTTCGAAAAGAACTCACGCGCTTGGGAAGACACCATTGACTGGATAATCGACTGGGCTCTCACCTCCGACAACGAGTGGTGCTGGAAGTTCCAGAAGCTCATCAACACCGACGGCCTTGACCTCGACCTTGCTACCGCACAGGATCCGTGGGTTAAGCTCGACAAGATTATCCGCGACGTTCTTCCTGTTGAGAAGATAATCAACGAAACCGCTGCTGACGGTAAGACCTTCCTTGAGACTGTTCTCAGAGAAGACATTATCGACAGACTTCTCAACCTTGACGTAAGCAAGCTGCTCGGTACAAACAGCGTTACGGGCATACTCAATATTCCTGCTAACAGCACTCTCAGAACCGAGGCTATGTATCCCGCAGTATTCAGAATCGTAAGAGAACTCCTTAACAAGGTTCTCGGTAAGGTATGCCACAACACCGCTCTTATCGCCGATTCTTACAATTCACTTAACGCTATTCTTCAGAAGGGCGCTATTGCAGACCTCGCAGAGAAATTGATTTTAGGTATTGCCTATGCCGTTAAATCAGGCGGTCTTCTTGACGTAGCTCTTCCGTTCGTAAACTTCTTCCTCGGCTGGACTACTAACGCTCAGTCCTATGCTGAGCCTAAGCTTACAATAGATAAGGGTACACTTAACTATGTACAGCTTACAAACGGCCAGATGAATACTACTCTTAAGGTAACAAACGCATCTGCAGGTATGCTCTTAAAGCACGGCGATACATATGATCATCCTTATATGCTCACTCTTAAGTCTGTTACCGTTAACGGCACCGAAATGCTCACCGACGCCGACAAGGAACCACTTTCACCGTATGAGAGCAAAGATGTTACTCTTAACGCGGCAGTTCCCACAGACAGCCTTGTAAAGGTAACCGCTGTTTACAGCTTCTCCTTCAAGGACGGTACTGCTTACGACGGCGACATTACTTCCACTACCTTTGAGTATGCAACCAACGATACAGCCGAGACCGTCGGCTCCCCTTGGTCTAAGGAAGACAGCAAGAAGTCTGGAACCTATACTCTTGTTCATATGAAAGGTGAAACCACCACAGATTACCTTGTAACAAATGCATCGGCTCTTGCTTCTGCTATTTCAAACATTGCCGTAACCTGGACTAACATGAGAGATACGAATTGTAAATTCACAGCGGGTTCGGTATCCGGTCTTGACGCAAATTACTTTGAGTCATCGGGTCAGGCAGAGGGCCTTGTAAATACGACCTTTATTAAGATGGAGGAGAATAAGTCTGATAATATTGTTACCGTTAACCCGATCAGACTTAAATCCGATGTTGACGCAGAGACGGTTCCCTCGGGTGCTACATATGCTCTCGGTAACAACTCCATAACTGTTTACGGTGAGTATAAGCCCCCGCTGGTCAACTTGAAGAAAGGCTCACTTTCCATGTCTGCTCCTCTCGGCACACTCTATTATTACAACGGCACCAATATTAAGAAGGCCGTTGACAGCGAGTTCAAGGCTAACCGTGATTCTTCTAAGTATCCGGCAGAGGCTTGGAAAACTTACTGGACAGCTCTTACCGCTGCCGCTAAGCTTGTTTACGGCCCGTTCAAGAAGGCTAACCTCGGCAATTACAGTGACGACAATCTCACTGCAGCCATAACCGCTCTTGAAACCGCCGTTAAGGCTCTTGATACAGCAAGCACAACACCTTCAAGCGGTTCAGCAACCGTTACACCGGCTCCCATTGAGGCTGCTCTTAAGGATGCCGGCGACATCAACTATCAGAACTTCGACCTCTATGCTTATTGGGCTTACGAAAAGGCAATGAAAGCCGGCAACGCTATCATTGACGCTTACAAGGGCCCCGTAGCTCCCGAAAAGTACATTGACGGCAGCTCACTTTCAGAGGCTGAAATTACTGCTATTGCCAACAAGGCAACCGCTACATATAAGAGAGCTATCGTAGCTTCCATGAAGGCTCCTTCAATCGAAGCTCAGAACGCTTATATGGATGCCGTAAAGGCTTACAAGGCTCCCAGTTATTCGGAGCTTGAAGTCCGTAACAGCGCTAAGAACATTGCTTGGTATGCAAGCTTCCTGAAGAGCGCTGCGGTTAAAACCGAAAAGCAGTTCCTTGATAAGGAAATCAAAGCCGCTAAGGCTCAGGACTACAAAGAGGCTGATTACACAGCAGGCTCTTATGCAAGATACACCAAGGCTCTTGCAGCTGCCGAGGCATTAAATGCCAACGCTAAGGCTCTTCAGTCCGAGGTATTCGATGTTAAGTATGAGCTTGAAATCGCTCAGCGCGCTCTTATGCCGAAATCAGCTTCTGCTCTCGAGGCAGGTGCTTACACCGAGCTTGAGGCAGTTATAGCTCAGGCTAAGTCAATATTCACTGACAACAGTGCATATACATTTGACGCTTCTAAGGCTGACGGCCTCACAGAGACCGAAGCTTATGCTAAGCTCGTTTCCGTACTCGGCTATGAGTACACCGATGAGAAGGGCAACACAGCAAACCTTTACAGCGGCTCCGCTGAAAACTATGCTGCAAATGACCGCTTCTATTCAAATGTTGTAGCAGCTCAGATTGACGCTGTTATCACAAACCTCAAGAATGCTATGGCTCCGTTCGTATGCAAGTACGTAGCAGTTCCCACCACAGCGGGTTCAAATGAGGGCGTTTCCGTAACAGAGAGCGCTTCTCTCATCACCGGCGTAACACCCGGTTCGCTTGCTACTGCCGACGACGTACTCGCAAGAGTAACGGCTAAGGATTCTTCGGCTACAACTCTTAATGTTGCCGCTAACGCTGCAGGCCTTTATGGTACAGGCGCTACCGCAACACTCAGCCTCAAGTCGAGCGGTGCTCCGGTTGCTATCTACACAGTCGTTATCTACGGCGATGTAAACGGCGACGGTGTTGTTGACGGATTCGATGCTTCCTCCATGGACCTCGCAATCAACAACAAAGCTGCTCTCACAGGCGCTTATAAGACTGCAGGCGGCCTTGCTACCGGTAAGGTTGACCTCGCTAACTACGGCCTTGTAGTTGACGCTGCTTACGGCGGAGCTGCAATCGCTCAGAAGTAATTTCCTTTAATTACTTAAGTTAAAACCCGGTGGGGGAGTTTTCTCCCCCACAAGGGCGTATGTAATGGGATATTCTTAAAAAGATTAGAGCATATACTTTAAAAGTGCGGCGGAATAGTTTTGTGAAAAACGGAACAAAGCTTGTAAAGCCCGCAAGGAAATAACTTTATTTGTGATAGCGTAAGGGATATTTTCTTTCGGCGTGCCATTTTTATTCACAAATTATTGACATTGTGCTCTCAAAAGTGTATATTTAATATTGATTAAGAATAGAAGGAGGCAAAAAATGACCAAGGCAAAAAAGGCTATTAGCCTTATTGTATCTGTAGTTATGCTCCTTGGCGTGCTTGCAGTCGGCGTTTTCGCAAATGATAATACCGGTGTCGCAGAAAACGGCACTATCGCTTTATCGTTTGACAAGGCGTCATATAGCGCAGGCGATACAGTCAGGGTTACCGTAAAATTAACCACAGATTATTATGCTGCAACGGTTTCTGTTCCTGTTCAGTATGACAGCAGTGCTGTTAAGTTTGTAAGCGGCACAACCGCTTCAACGCTGTTCGGTGCAGGCGATGCAACAAAGACGGTCGTAAATGATGCTGCTGCGGGCGGCAAGACTTATGTCTATGTCGGCGTATTACCGCAGGCTGCCGGCGGAGCTGTTGCTCAGAAGGCAAACGGCGTCGTACTTTCGACCCTCACCTTTACCGCTTCTAAGGCCATTTCCGATACTGCGGCCGCTTTCGGTGTGCTTAACGATCAGAAATCAATGACCAATCTCGGCGGTAAACTCTATGTAGGTTCCTACAAGACCTCTGATGTAACCTCAACGGTTTATACCACAGGTCAGAAACTTACTTTCCCGGTAATGAAGGCTGCTGCTGCAGCTGATCCGGAACTTCAGCTCTCTGAAACAGGAAAAGCTAACGGTGTTATAATCGACAGAGTTTCAACTTGCACCGATGGCAACGGTTTCGTTTACGGTGTTGCAACAGATAACGGTGATTCCATTGCTGATGCTTTACAGACCCCCGCAGGTTCAATTCAGGTAACTGAAAACGACCAGGGTCAAATGAGCACAGGCGCAAAAATCGAGCTTCTTAACGATAGCGGTGACGTTGTTGAGACATACTATTTCGTATTCTTCGGCGATGTTAACGGCGACGGCTTGATTGACCTTTCTGACTCAGGTGCAATTGAGGCTTCGGATGCATTTATCGAGGAAATAGAACCCGGTACGGCAACTTATATGGCTGCTGATGTGGAGGTTGATGGAATGGTAGACCTTTCTGATGCAGGTAAAATTGAAGCGCAGGACTCATTTATTGAGGATCTTCCTACACAGCGTGAACTTGCTGCATTACATGCAGAGCTGCTTTAAATTTCAACAAATATTATTAGGAGGAAAATAGAATATGCTTAAGACAAGCAAAAAAGTACTCAGTGTAGTTCTTGCTTTGGTTTTGGTGTTAAGCACGTTGACAGTATGCTCCTTTGCGGCTTTTGATTCCAGCACACAAAAACTTGGCTTTGTTCTTGTGCCGGATAAAGACATCACAAAGGTTCAGAATGGCGATAAGGTAACATTTACACTCTATTTGGATGTTGCTGATTTTAGCCAGAATGTTTCGGTTGCTAAACTCTTGTTCTTATATGACAGTTCTGCATATTCAGTAGATAACTCATATACATGTCTTAACGACTTTGCAAAGTTCTACAAGGATGGTACTGCTTCATCTTTGGCTAGCACATCTGCTAACTGGAAAAAGCTTATTGCTGGAACAACTCAGGATATTTCAGCATTTGACAAGGCTTATGTATGGTCAGGTGCCGCTGATACAACCAAAGACTGGGATGAGGATGGTACAGGTAACACTGCTAAACAAGGATTCTCCCTTACTCAGGAAAAGGGAACCCGAACTCCTGCTGAACTTCAGTTCACATTTACAGTTCTTGACAATACTAAGACTTTGGATGTTATGGTTTGTAACAATTTCGCTACAAAATCAACTCTCCAATACTTTAAGACAACTGATGGTGCAACACAGACAAACCTTGACCAGGGCGAAGTTAATACAGAACTTGCTAGTGCAATGGTCAATAACCCCGGAGTCGCAAACCCTGCTGTAGCTAAGTATAAGACTCAGGTTAAGTTCACAGGCGATAAGACAACTGCTCCGGATGATCTCTTCCAGTTCAGACTTACTTCGGTTATCACAGCTGCTGACTTCGCTGCTATGAACTCAAACGGCAATACAATTAAGAGCGTTGGCTTCATTGCTGCCAACACAGGCGCTGCCGATGCAGATGCTGCTAAGACAGCAGTTGAAAAGGGCACCGCACTTCCGTCAGCTTGGAAAGCTGCTTCTACCGACTATGTAAGTCAGGCAGACGCTTCTTCCGATGCATACTTCGGCGCAATCGTCAAGAATATCTCTCATGCTTCTCAGGCAACTGATATTGACTGCATCGCTTATGTATGCTACAATGATGGTACTGCCGATCATTATGTTTGGTATTCCGCAGCTGTAACTGCTAAAGTTGCTTCAGGATATGATGCTGCTGTTGCTAATTGGAAAGCTCAGTAATTGAATTTTACCAAGAAACCACAGCGAAACTTTACTATCGGTTCGGCTGTTCAAAACTGAATATTCCGTTCCGACATTAAATTTTATTATTATATCTTGAAAGGAGATTAAATCTCAATGAAACAGGTTTATCAAACACCGGATTTCGATGTTTCTGCATACGAGCTTGATGATATTATCACAATCTCCATAGGCACCGGCCCCGTAGAGGGCGGCGACTCGGGTTGGGTTGAGATCTGACGCTCACGTAGCAATCGATCCGATTTATTAACAATCATAAGCAGAGCAAGGTTCGCCTTGCTCTGTTTTTTTGTGCCCTGTTTTACATTTTGTGCACCATTCCGTTTCTGTACCCGATTCTGATATCGTGTGCCTATTCTGTTTTTGTACTTAATTTAGGTGCTGTATGCCTATTCTTTTTTTGTGTGTCATATGAGGAGCTTTCCACACACCCCTGCCCGCCCTTTTCACTATTCGTTTTCCTCTTCCGTTTTCGTCTTTTTACTTTTCAGCCTCCCTTGCAGAGAGCAAGCCTCGCCAAAGCAGTTTGGAAGCTTTTTGCCTCCCTTGAAAAGGGAGGTGGGTTGCCGAAGGCAACTCGGAGGGATTTCATAGGAATTTAAAAAGAACGTGCGTGACCTTTAATCCGCTTTTTGCCTCCCTTGAAAAGGGAGGTGGGTTGCCGAAGGCAAGCCGGAGGGATTTTGCGGGGGTGTATGAGTTTTAAATAGGTAGTATTTTGTTTTTTAATCCCTCAGTCTGTTCGCGTTGCTCACAGCCAGCTCCCTTTACAAGGGAGCCTGAATAATCCCTCAGTCTGTTCGCGTTGCTCGCGTCCAGCTCCTGACGGGAGCCCGTCCCCTTTGTCACTTCGTGACATTTCCCCACACCGTGGGGAATCACCCTTTACAAGGGAGACTGAATAATCCCTCAGTCATCTGCGCCATTGCCTCCCTTGAAAAGGGAGGTGGGTTGCCGCAAGGCAAGCCGGAGGGATTTCAAAGGAATTTACGGAATTTAAAAAGAATGTGCGTGACCTTTTAATTCGCTTTTTGCCTCCCTTGTAAAGGGAGGTGGGTTGCCGAAGGCAAGCCGGAGGGATTTCATAGGAATTTACGGAATTTAAAAAGAATGTGCGTGACCTTTAATCCGCTTTTGCCTCCCTTGAAAAGGGAGGTGGGCCTCTAAGGCAAGCCGGAGGGATTTCATAGGAATTTACAGAATTTAAAAAGAATGTGTGTGACCTTTAATCCGCTTTTGCCTCCCTTGAAAAGGGAGGTGGGTTGCCGCAGGCAAGCCGGAGGGATTTCATAGGGATTTACGGAATTTAAAAAGAACGTGCGTGACCTTTTAATTCGCTTTTGTCTCCCTTGTAAAGGGAGGTGGGTTGCCGAAGGCAACTCGGAGGGATTTTGTGGGGGTGTATGAGTTTTAAATAGGTAGTATTTTGTTTTTTAATCCCTCAGTCTGTTCGCGTTGCTCACAGCCAGCTCCTGACGGGAGAGAGTCCCCTTTGTCACTACGTGACATTTCCCCACAGCGTGGGGAATCACCCTTTACAAGGGAGCCTTTTGACATTTCCCCACACCGTGGGGAATCACCCTATTTGATGTAGCCTGAAAGCGGCTGCAATGTAAATTCGGCAGTCGAAAGAGACATTTATGCAAAAAATCCGCGATTTTTGCCGCAATTTCGAAATTTCGGCAGATTGACGAATAATTAACACATCGATTATTTATTTTGACGGAGTAATCATCAATATATTGTGTAGTTGCTCATTTACACCCCACAGATGTATTCGTCATTTTTTCAATTTCGCGGCTGTTTAGTTTAACAAATTCAAATAATAGTTAAAAAACATCTAAACGCCCGCAATTTTGAGTTCGATTTGTTTGCCGCGTCGTATTTTTGCGTTGACAAGAGCCTTTTTTGTGCTATAATTACAAGTGAACGGTAATTCACTACACGTGGTTATCTATGGTGCGCCGCTTTTGCGCAGCACCGTTTCGTTAATTTTATTAAACGGAGGTCACGATATGGACACAAGATTTGCAATTTCGGAGTACAATGACGCTGTTGCAGTCAACAAAGAGCTTGATGAGCTTATTAAAAAGCCGATTTACACCATCAAGCCGGAGGCTCTTAAAAAATACGAGGATGAGTATTACAACAAAAAGTGCCTCAAATCAAAAGCACAGATTGAGGAAGCTCGCCAGATAATCCCCGGCGGCGTTCAGCATAACCTTGCTTTCAACTATCCCTTCCCGCTTGTTTTCACAAAGGCAGAGGGCGCATATCTCTATGACGTTGACGGCAACAAGTATTTTGACTTCCTTCAGGCAGGCGGCCCGACTGTTCTCGGCTCCAACCCGAAAGCTGTTCGTGAGCAGGTCATTGACCTCCTTAATACTTGCGGTCCCTCAACCGGACTTTTCCACGAGTTTGAATACAAGCTCGCCAAAAAGATTTCAGACAGCGTTGAAACCGTTGATATGTTCCGTATGATGGGCTCGGGCACCGAGGCTTGCATGGGTGCGGCTCGTATCGCGAGACTTGCTACAAAGCATAAGAACATCATAAAGATGGGCGGCGCTTACCACGGCTGGTCAGATCAGATGGCATACGGTATCCGCGTAAACGGCACCAAGTTCACACAGGCTCACGGTGTTCCGCTCAACTGCTTCATGTTCATTCAGGAGACTACTCCGAACGATCTTGACGATCTTGAGAGAAAGCTCAGACTCAACCAGTTCCGCGGCGGCACAGCAGCCGTTTACATGGAGCCGGTAGGCCCCGAGAGCGGTACTACCCCCATCACCGTTGAATATGTTAAGGGCGTTGAGCGTCTTTGCCGCAAATACGGCGCACTCCTCGTATTCGATGAGGTTGTTACAGGCTTCCGTATCGGTATGGCAGGTGCTCAAGGTTACTTCGGTGTATCGCCCGACCTTACCATATTCGGCAAAGTTATTGCAGGCGGTTATCCGGGTGCAGGCGGCATCGGCGGTAAGAGAGAGTACATGAAGTATCTCGGTGCAGGCCTTGATTCGAGCGGTAAGAAGATTCACAAGGCTCTTGTCGGCGGTACAATGACCGCTAACCCGCTTTCATGCTGCGCAGGTTACTTCACTCTTGAAGAAATCGAAAGAACAAACGCTTGCCAGAAGGCAGGTCAGATGGGCGACAGAATTTGTGCGGGTCTTAAAGAGCTCGTTAAGAAGCACGGTCTTCCCTTCGTAGTTTGGAACACCGGCTCTATCTGCCACCTTGAGACAGTCGGCACAATGCACTATCAGATTAACTGGAAGAAACCGTGGGAAATCCCGGCAATTCTCGGCGAGACCGGCGTAAGACAGAAGGAAATGGAGCATATGGGCGCAGCTTACATGGCAGAGGGTCTTGTAACTCTCGCAGGCAGCCGTCTTTATACTTCAGCCGCTTATACTCCTAAGATGATCGACCAGGCTCTTGCTTGCTTCGACAGAGTATTTGAAAACGTCGCTGTTAAGGCTGACTGAATTTAATCCCAAGAAAACGGGGCGGACGGGTTTTCCGTCTGTCCCGCTTTGTTATAAATAACGAAGAGGTGAATACAATGGATATAATGGAAGCAAAACAGCTCGTCATTAAAGCCGGTATAGAGGTTGTTGAATACGGCCTTATCGCGAGAACATGGGGTAATATTTCATGCAGAGTAGACGATAAGAGATTCGTTATTACTCCGAGCGGACGTCCCTATGAAACTCTTACTCCCGACGAAATAGTAGTTGTTAATATCGACGATTGCAGCTATGAGGGTGACATTAAGCCGTCCTCCGAAAAGGGCATTCATGCCGAGGCATATCGTCTTCGCCCCGAGGTTAATTTCGTAATTCACACGCATCAGATGCAGGCGTCCGTCATAAGTGCGCTCGGTATGGATATAAACGAGGTTGAACCCGCGTCGGCCGAAATAGTCGGCGATAATGTCCCGATTGCGGCATACGGACTTCCCGGAACCGGCAAGCTTCGCAAGGGCGTTGTCGAGGCTATAAAGCGTTCGGACTCCAAGGCTGTAATTATGGCTCACCACGGTGCTCTTTGCATGGGTAAGGATTACGACGAGGCGTTTAAGGTAGCGGCAGAGCTCGAAAAAATCTGCGAAACTACCGTTAAAAACAGATACCGTCTCATCACCGGTAAGGTAGCCGAGACCTTAGGCGACGTAGCCGAGTATATCGGCTCGCTCTTTGACTCGAGTGCCAAGGAGGCTCCGGTATTTGAGCCGTGCAACAGCGAACGTGACGGCAGCGTGTTTAATATAAGTGCCGTAGACGGCGACGGCTCGATAGTCAGAATAGATATTAAAACGGGTGAGCTTGTAGCAGGCAATGACTATCCGGCTTCGGCTGAAATGCACAGAGCCATCTATAAAAAGCGCAAGGACGTAAACTTCATTATGCACACCAAAACACCGGCGGAAGTCGCAATGTCTAAGTCGGGCAAAACAATGAAGCCGCTTCTTGACGATTTTGCACAGCTTGTCGGCGCAACCGTTCGCTCGGTAACATTTAATCCCAACAGCACAAAAAAGACCGCTAAGAAGGTCGTAAAGGCTCTCAAGGGAAGAAACGGCGTTCTTCTTAACAACAACGGCGCGCTTTGCGTATCGGGCAGCGAATATGATGCCGCAGCGGTTGAAATGGTAATGGATAAGGGCTGCAAGACCGCAGTCGGCGCAAGACTGTTTGAGGCAGGCAAGCCCATAAACCCCATTGAGACAAGACTTATGAGATTTATATATCTCAAGAAGTACTCAAAGCAGGCTAAAAAGTGATATTTGAATATGGTGTAAAAAAGTGTCGCAAACCTCGTGTTTGCGGCACTTTTGCATTTTGCGGACTTTGTTTATTACGGTTTTGAGCGGCTCGCTTCGTTCTGCGTCGCGGCAAAACCGGAGGCCTGCCGGGCTAAAATAAAATCGCGCGTTAATTCTCAACCGAAGAGCTGCCGCATATACATATAGTGTTGTACCTGCCATAAGGGACACGGTGTTTATAAAGCGGCAGGCATAGTGTAAACAAAGCAGGTGAGAATTATGAAAAAATATTACCCCGAGGGTGTACGCGCAGACATTGAAGTTGTCGAAAAAAGACTTTCAAGTCCGGCGGAGCTCAAAAACGCCTTTTTGTCGGGAGAATCGCTTGAGGCGCGCGCGGTTCTCTGTGACCGCGGACACAATCTCGATGTGGATTTAAGGTGTATGAAGGGATTTATGCCGCGAAAGGAATGCGCTATGGGGATTGAAAATAACACGGTTCGCGACATAGCCATAATATCGCGCGTTAATAAGCCCGTTGACTTTGTGATAACGGGATTTTCCGAGAATGAAAGGGGCGAGACATTCGCTCTGCTCAGCCGCCGCAAGCTCCAAGAGGAGTGCGCGGCAAATTATACTTCAAGACTCATTCCGGGCGATATAATCGACGCGCGCGTGACGCACCTTGAGCCGTTCGGCGCGTTTTGCGACATAGGCGCAGGCATTTCGGCACTTATGCCGATAGACGGTATCTCGGTGTCGCGCATACCTCATCCGTGTGTTCGTTTTTCGGTTAATCAGGATATAAAGGCAGTTGTGAAATCGATAGACGAAAACGGCAGAATTACCTTGTCACAAAAGGAGCTGCTCGGCACTTGGGAGGAAAACGCTTCAAAATTCGCGCCCGGAGAAACCGTGCCCGGAGTAATACGCTCTGTGGAGGATTACGGTATATTCGTGGAGCTTGCGCCCAATCTTGCAGGGCTTGCCGAATGCACCTTAGGGCCGCGCGCAGGCGACAGTGCCGCGGTTTACATAAAAAGCATAAATCCCGAAAGGATGAAAATAAAGCTTATTATCGTGGACTATTTTACCGGTGACGGCAAAAGTCCGGCGGCGGATTATTTTATAAGTGACGGTCACATAGATAAATGGACATATTCGCCCGAAACGTCAATTAAAAGGGTTGAGACGGATTTTATGAGCTGATTGTATAAAAAATATTGCAAAAATGATATAATTATGGTAATATCTACTTAATTGTTTAAAGCAGGGGGAGAATAATTATGTCAAAAAACAGGATGAAAAAGTTTGTCAGTATACTTTTGGCACTGACCATGACAGTTCTTTGCTTTGTTCCCGCGGCAGCCGCAGAGCCCAAGGATAAGGTTACGCCTATCCTGATAATAGCCGGCTTCAGCGAATATGCGCTGGTGGACGGCGACGGAAATCAGGTTTGGGGGCCGTCGCAGGACGCAATAGTTGAAACGGCGAAAAACGCCATAGCTCCGCTCGGCGCGTTTCTAAAGGGAGATTATGAAACGTTTTGCACGGGAATAGTGGAAATAGCAAACAATCTTTTCGAGCCGGTTTCGTGTAATCCCGACGGCACGGCAAAGCACCCCGACGTCACCGTTATAGACCAATATACCGAGCCGGTATCGCAATACGGACTTGACGAGGTCACAAGGGCAGACGTCTTTGATAAGGATATAGTCGACGCGTGCTGCGACGAAGTCGGTGCCGACAACGTTTACGTTTACGGTCTTACTTGGCATAAATCTATGCAGGAGCTTGCAGCGGACATAAACACGTATGTTCAAAAAATCAAGGCGGATAAGCACGTCGACAAGGTATCGATTGCCGGCCACAGTATGGGCGGAGCGGTTTTGGCTTCGTATTTGGGACTTTACGGCTGTGACGACGTCTCAAACATAACCATGCTCAATTCCGCGTTTACGGGGCTTGATATGGTGGGCTGTCTCTTTAAGGGCGAGATAGCCGTCGGCATAGATAAGCTTATCCCGTTTATAAATCAGAGTATGAATTCCGACACTCTCGGCAAGGTGCTTGACACCTTAAAGCTTTTGCAGCTTGCGGTGCCGAAGCTTGAGGGATTCCTTGAGACCGAGCTTCCCGACGGCAGCGGCAGAACCTATAAGGACCGCATTTATACCGAGTGCCTTGTTTCCGGCTTCGGCTACACGCCGAGTCTTTGGGCGTTTGTACCCGATGAATACTATGATGACGCAAAAGCCGTAATGCGGGCGTATATGGAGAAAAATCAGCAGCAAAGCGGTGTCTCGGCTTCTGTGATAGCTGCCAACTGGGCGACCTTTGAGAGAAAAATCGACGAGATACATGATATACAGGCGAATATTTCTTCGATTTTACAGAGAGCCAAGGCAAGCGGCACTTCTGTTTGCATATTCTCAAACTACAATCTTTATATAGCGCCGTTTACGCCTACCGCCGATTACACGAGCGACGGAGTTATAGAGACAAACCGTACAAGCGGCGGTGCCACCTGCGCCCGTCTTAAAACGACTCTCGGCGACGATTACGTTCAGGCGAGGGACGTCGGGCACAACCGTCTTTCCGAGGACGGCATTATCGACGCCTCAACCTGTATGCTTCCCGAAAACACCTGGTTTATAAAGAATTACGGGCATGCGATGTTTGATTACCGCAAAAACGGCTGTGACCTTTATGTGCGGGCGATGACGGCGAAAACGCAGCCGACCGTTGACACTTGGGCGGAGTATCCGCAGTTTCTCGTTTATAATGCGGGAACTCACTACGTGGCTCCGCTTACGGCAAAGTTCGGCGACGTGGACCTTGACGGCAGCATAACGCCCGTTGACTCAAGGCTTGCTTTAAGATACGTAAACGGTATGGAGGAGCTGTCCCCCACGGCTAAATATGTTGCGGATGCAAACCGCAGCGGCGATATTTCGACCTTTGACGCGGAGTACATCTTAAAGATGTACACGGGTCTTGTATAATTTCATTTCCGAAAGGAGCTGTAATTTTTACGGCTCCTTTTTGATTTGCACAGTTGTTAGTCGCAAAAAACGGCGTAAAACTTGCATATTTTCCCCTAAAATGCTCAAAATTATATTTTGTGCTTAATTTATTTCGCCGAAATACAAAAAATTCGCAAAAACTATGGAAATGCCGTATTTTTTCTGTTATAATATCAAGCGGTTTATAATGCCCATAGCTTTAAAGCGAGGGCAGCCATTAACACTGTAATTTATAATTGGAGGTATTCTCAATGGCAAAAAAGTATTGCTACCTTTTTTCAGAGGGTAATGCTAACATGCGTGAGCTCCTCGGCGGTAAAGGCGCAAACCTTGCCGAAATGACCAACATCGGTCTTCCGGTACCGCAGGGCTTCACTATCACAACAGAAGCTTGTACTCAGTATTATGAGGACGGCCGCGAGATCAATCCCGAGATCATGGCTGAAATAAACGAGTACATCGTAAAGATGGAAGGCATCACCGGTAAAAAGTTCGGCGATAAGAAAAATCCGCTTCTCGTATCGGTTCGTTCCGGTGCGCGCGCTTCAATGCCCGGTATGATGGACACAATCCTCAACCTCGGCCTTAACGAGGAGGTTGTTAACACAATTTCCGAAATGTCAGGCAATCCGAGATGGGCTTGGGACTGTTACAGAAGATTTATTCAGATGTATTCCGACGTTGTTATGGAAGTCGGCAAGAAATATTTTGAGCAGCTTATAGACGCTATGAAAAAGGAAAAGGGCGTAACTCAGGACGTAGAGCTTGACGCCGACGACCTTAAAAAGCTCGCTATGCAGTTCAAGGATGAGTATAAGGCTAAAATAGGCGAGGATTTCCCGAGCGATCCCAAGGATCAGCTCATGGGCGCTATCAAGGCTGTTTTCCGTTCATGGGACAACCCCCGTGCAAACGTTTATCGCCGTGATAACGATATCCCGTATTCATGGGGTACCGCAGTTAACGTACAGTCAATGGCATTCGGCAACATGGGCGATGATTGCGGCACAGGCGTTGCATTCACACGTGACCCGGCTACCGGCGCTAAGGGCCTCTTCGGTGAGTTCCTTACAAACGCTCAGGGCGAGGACGTTGTTGCAGGCGTTCGTACTCCCATGCACATCACAGAGATGGAGCAGAAGTTCCCCGAGGCATTTGCAGAGTTTAAAAATGTTTGCAAGACCCTTGAGGATCATTACAGAGATATGCAGGATATGGAGTTCACCGTTGAGCACGGCAAGCTTTATATGCTTCAGACCAGAAACGGTAAGAGAACAGCTCAGGCAGCTCTTCAGATTGCTTGCGACCTCGTTGACGAGGGTATGAGAACCGAGGAAGAAGCGGTAGCTATGATCGACCCGCGTAACCTTGATACTCTTCTTCACCCGCAGTTTGACGCAGCAGCTCTTAAAGCAGCTACTCCGCTCGGCAAGGGCCTCGGTGCTTCTCCCGGCGCTGCTTGCGGTAAGATAGTATTCACCGCAGAGGATGCAGAGGAGTGGAACGAGAGAGGCGAAAAGGTTGTTCTTGTTCGTCTTGAGACCTCTCCCGAGGACATCACCGGTATGAAGGCTTCTCAGGGTATTCTCACCGTTCGCGGCGGTATGACTTCACACGCTGCCGTTGTTGCACGCGGTATGGGTACTTGCTGCGTATCGGGCTGCACAGCTATCGATATGGACGAAGAAAATAAGAAGTTCACTCTCGCAGGCAAGGAATTCCACGAGGGCGACTACATTTCAATAGACGGCTCTACCGGTAACATCTATGAGGGCATCATCCCGACTGTTGACGCTACCATAGCAGGCACCTTCGGCAGAATAATGGGCTGGGCTGATAAGTACAGAACCCTCAAGGTTCGTACCAATGCAGATACTCCGGCTGACGCTAAGAAGGCAAGAGAACTCGGCGCTGAGGGCATCGGCCTTTGCCGTACAGAGCATATGTTCTTTGAAGAGGACAGAATTGCCGCATTCAGAGAGATGATTTGCTCCGACACCGTTGAAGAGAGAGAAGCTGCTCTTGATAAGATTCTTCCTTATCAGCAGAGCGACTTTGAAAAGCTCTATGAAGCACTTGAGGGCTGCCCGGTAACAATCCGTTTCCTCGATCCGCCTCTTCACGAGTTCGTTCCCACCGAAGAAGCTGACATCAAGAAGCTTGCAGACGCTCAGGGCAAGACCGTTGAGCAGATTAAGGCTATCATCGCTTCTCTTCACGAGTTTAACCCGATGATGGGTCACCGCGGACTTCGTCTTGCAGTAACCTATCCGGAAATCGCAAAGATGCAGACTAAGGCTGTTATCCGCGCCGCTATCAACGTTCAGAAGGCTCATCCGGACTGGACTGTTGCTCCCGAAATTATGATTCCGCTTTCATGCGACGCTAAAGAGCTTAAATATGTTAAGGACATCGTTGTTGAGACTGCAGATGCAGAAATTGCAGCTGCCGGCTCCGATATGAAGTATGAAGTAGGTACCATGATAGAGATTCCGCGTGCGGCTCTTACCGCAGGCGACATCGCTAAGGAAGCTGAGTTCTTCTGCTTCGGTACCAACGACCTTACTCAGATGACTTACGGCTTCAGCCGTGACGATGCAGGTAAGTTCCTCGGTGCTTACTATGACAAGAAGATATTCGAGAGCGATCCGTTTGCTAAGCTTGACCAGGTCGGCGTAGGCCAGCTCATGGAAATGGCTGTTAAGAACGGTAAAGCTACCCGTCCGTCACTTCACTGCGGTATCTGTGGTGAGCACGGCGGCGACCCGTCTTCTGTTGAGTTCTGCCACAAGATCGGCCTCGACTATGTATCTTGCTCACCGTTCCGTGTTCCGATCGCTCGTCTTGCTGCTGCTCAGGCTGCTATCAAGAACCCCCGCAAGTAAGAG
>UMGZ01060240.1_pt1 | contig 19085 bp, 10 predicted proteins | sample 1965421 | NCBI WGS metagenome assembly UMGZ01 (sample SAMEA4836087, study PRJEB28245) | human gut metagenome | biome: gut microbiome; material: fecal sample | place: Denmark | collected 2008
ACCGTTTACAGATATTTTTCTACGAGCGGAAACGGCAGAGGCCCGAGACGGAGCAGTTTTTCATGGAAACCGATCAATGAGAATGAGCCACCTTCCTGTTCCCGCACTTCCGAGAGGAGCTGCGAAAACGAGAGCGATCCGACACAGTATTTCAGATAGTTCGCCGGTGTCTCGAGAATATACTGATATAAAGAGGCAGCGGCCGACGCATCCGTGATGCCGAACTGCGCCAGAAAGGCTGACGCATCCGAGAGGAGCCATCCCTGGCTGTGGATGCCGAGATCCAGCAGCGAGCAGAGGGTAAGATGCACCGAGCGGTTCAGATACCAGAGACGGCAGAGCGCCTGCGTGTTTGCATCGAGATTACGTGCGGCGTAGCGGCAGGCATATGATTCGACGTAGGTTGCCCATCCTTCCACATAACCCGACGGCGCGTAGAGACGGCGGATCAGAAGCGGGTCGGAGCGCGAGAACGAGACGGTCTGGTACAGATGGCCGGGAAAGCCCTCGTGGGCAAGTGTGGAATACAGCTCGATGCCGGTCATCTCATCCGCGGGATTCAGGTAAATGGAGTTGGGTGAATTGACATCGGCGGGCGGTGTGAGATAAAAGGCGGGGCTTAAAAAATCCTTGAGAGAGTCATCCACGGTCTTTACTTCGTATGCGATACCCGAAAGAACGGGAAAATCTTCAGAAACGGCATTCTGCAGATCGGCAAGCATTTCCTCCGGCGTGGAGAACGGCAGCACGAGCGCCTGCTCGGAGAGGGAGAGCGACGGATTCTGATCGAGAATGATCTGCATTTCGGCACACTGGTCCGCAAGCTGCTGTGTTAAAAGGCGGGTCAGCTCCTCCGGTGAAGCGTCAACACCGACGCGGCTGCGGAGAAGATACGCATAGTAGGAAAGTCCGCCTTCCTGCCGGGAAAGACCGCCGGCGTTCTGCGTTCCCTTGCCGCGGAGTGAAGAAAGCGCATCGGAAAGAGAGCGGTAGGCGGGAAAAACACAGGAGGTAAGGAGTTTTTCATGCGTCTGCAGACAGAGATTCCTTTCCGCCTCAGAAAACAGTGAAGACGCCTGCAGTTTATTCTGAAAAACGGTGTGGAGCAGATGGCTTTCCGGTGTATCCGCGTCGGCGAGAAAAGCACTGCACTGGCGGATAATGCCATCGACCGCAAGGTCATTCTGAAACACGCCCTGCCGGGATTTTTCCTGCTCGAGTGCGATGAGGTCGGAGAAATAGCGCGGGAGATCCTGCAGAAGATGGAGGTAGTCGGCGATATCCTGCTGTGTGCGGAACGGGTACTCCGCGAGCAGAATGGGAAGCTGTGCCTGAATCCCAAGCGACGGACCGAGCAGTTCCGCAAGAAGGCTGGTGCTGCCCGGCATTTTTTCGCAGTCCAGCTCGTAGAGCAGAAGATCGAGCGTGATCTGATTTTCCACGGAGAGGCGGTTTCGATGAAAGGATGTGAGCGTTGTTTCCACACTCTGCAGCAGGGCATCATACGAGGTGCGGTCAGGGATGGAAACCGTGCCGAACGAGGCGGTGCCGGGGGCAATTCCGCGGGAAGCCGGATCGGCGAGGGTATAGTGGAGCGTGATGGCAGAAGAGGTTACCTCGGAGTGGAACCGTTCCTCCACATACGCGGAAAACCGGCGGTTCTCACCAGGGGAAAAGAACGGGGAAAAATACCAGAACAGCAGGGCGAAAAGAAGTCCGCCGCACAGAAGCAGAGGGAACAGGATGCGGCGGTGCAGAGAAGCTGGTTTCATAGAATAGGCTCCGGTGCGGACAGTTATCATAAAGTATGTAAAAAATGCTGATTTTATGCGCTTTTTCCGTGGCCTTTCATTTGACTTTCCAAAACGGCTTTGCTATAATCAGTAACGAATGAAATAAGGGACTTTTCAGTGCGGAACGGATTTGAAAAAGAATCCGCGAAGGTAAAAGGGAATCAGGTGGAAATCCTGAGCGATCCGGTCACTGTAAGCAGGGAGTGTTAGCTGCAGAAATGCCATTGTGCGAAACGCATGAGAAGGCGCGGCTGCCGTGAAGATCTGCGAGTCAGGAAACCTGCTGGAAAGGTTAGTGAATCGCTTCCGATAAAAGCATATATATTCATGGAAAGATGTACGAAGTAAAATCGGACATCTGCTTTTTTGTCGCCATGCGTCCGAAAAAGAGCTCCGGTGGAGAAACTCTTTTGCAGAAAAAGCAGATGTCTGTTTGTCTTTTCGCAGAAAAAATGTGTCCTCAAAAACAAGATTACTTGCAGGGAGACATCATTGACGGGGACAGGCACCGCCCAGCTGCCTGAAAAAGTCAGACGGAATCCGGAGCAGATGCGCGAAGGATATCCGAAGAAAAGGAGAAGTTATGAAAGGAAATTCAAGCAAATTTCTGGCACTGCTGCTGTCGGCGTCCATGATCATGAGCCCGACTGCCAGCGTATTAGCAGATACGCAGGAAAAAGCAGCACAGACAGAAAGCAGCGCAGCCGCAGAGGAAGCGCCGCAGAGCGAAGAAACAGCAGAGACGGCAGAACCGGAAACAACACCGGCAGAAACCGAGAGCAGTGAAAGCACTGCAGAGACTCCGGCAGAAGAGCCGACGGAAACACCGGCCGCGCCTGCAGAGGATCAGACACCGGCAGGATCTGACGAGACCGAGACACCGTCCGCAGATGAGGATGCTTCGGAAGATACTGCAGAGGACACTGCAAAAGACGGTGAAGAGACTGCCGATACCACAGAAAAAGAGCCGGAAGCAGCAGATGAGACTTCCCAAGATGCTGAAAAAGAAACACCGGCAAAAGAAGAAACCAAAGATGCTGTAAAAGAGAATACCAGTCCGGCGGCAGAACAGCCGAAAACGGAAGTAAAAGAAACAACCCAAAATGAGGCATCCAATACAGCCGAGAAGAAAGAAACAAAAGCAGCGGAAGCAGCAAAACCGGCAGATGGTGAGTATGAGACTTCTGCAGAAGCAACCGGAAGCATGTTCCGTGTGATTTCTTCCAGACTCATCGTAAAAGATGGAGAACTGAAAGCATCCATTCTGCTGAGTGGAACCGGCTATGATTACCTGTATACGGGAACAGCAGCAGAAGCTGCCGCAGCAGATGAAAAGAGCTGGATTGCTCCGACAGGAAGCGAAACCTATACGGATACGAAGACCGGTGCAGAAAAGACCGGATATCGTTTTGAAATTCCGGTGGAAGAGCTTGACAAACAGATGGATGTTGCCGTTCGCTCAGCCAAGAAAAAAACATGGGCTGATAAAACCGTTACGATCCACAGCACCGATGCAATACCGACGGTAACACCGGAACCAACCGAGACTCCAAGCGAAAATCCAGGTGAGGATTCCTCGAATAAGCCAGCCAGTGTAGAAGCACCGGTTACCAAAGAGGACGGCAGCGTATTCAAAATGTTCGTCATCTCCGAGGCAACAATGATCAACAAGGGCGATAAACTCGTTCTTACACTGAAAACAAACAACGTATCATTTGATAAACTGTATCTTGGAAAGAACGATGACCTTGCAAAAACACCGGCTATCCAGGGAATGCAGGAAGCAAACGGCGGTTATTCCTTTACATTTGAAGTAGATGCGGACAAAGCCGGCACAACCGTTCCGATTGTTCTTGGAAAGAAAGACGGAACCTGGTACACCAAACAGCAGCTTTATCTTGCAGTTCCGGGAAGTAAAACACCGGAAGTAACTCCGATACCGGAGCCGACCGAGACTCCGGTTCCGACTGCAACCCCGACTCCGAGTGAGACTCCGGTTCCAACCGCAACTCCAACTCCGAAACCGGCGAAAGTAGAAAACGGTATCTACAGCGGAACCGCGGAGACCGGCGCAGCTATGTTCAAAGTAGTCGGCGTAGAGCTGACCGTAAAAGACGGCGACATGAAAGCACGCATCACGTTAAGTGGTGTTGCCTACGATTATCTGTACATGGGAACACCGGAAGAGGCAGCTGCCGCAGACAAGAGTGCATGGATTGCAGGCGTCGGCACCGTTGATTACACAACAGCAGACGGCGAGACGAAAACAGGAATGCAGTATGATATTCCGGTAGCAGCACTCGATCAGGCACTTGTTGTTTCTTCCCATTCTGCAAAACGGGATAAATGGTATGCAAGAACCATTACTATTGCATCTTCCAGTCTGAAAAAGACCGCAGATCTTCCGGCAGATGAGACCAATAAAGTAGCAGATGGTATTTACAGTGCAGAGGCAACAACTAATGCAGCAATGTTCAAGGTAGTCGGCGTAAAACTGACCGCGAAAAACGGAAAAATGACAGCAGTTATCACCTTAAGCGGAAGCGGCTATGATTATCTGTATATGGGAACCGGAAAAGATGCGGCAGCAGAGAGCGGCGCATGGATCGCTTCCACCGGAAAAGTGGACTACACCTTAGACGGTGAAACCAAAACCGGAATGCAGTTTGAAATCCCGGTAGAGGCACTTGATCAGGAATTTGCTGTAGCAGCTCATGCAGTAAAGAGCGGCAAATGGTACGACAGAGCCATCACGATTGCATCTTCCAGCCTGAAAAAGACCGGAGACCTTCCGTCGGATGACAACAAGGGCGATACTCCGAAACCAACCCTCGTTCCGACCAATATCCCAACCGTATCTCCATCTGAGACACCGGTTGTAAAACCGACCAGCACCCCGACTCCGGCACCGACCCAGAAACCGGCCGATACCAAACCGGAGCAGGAATCCAAATATGAGTCTGACTTAAGCGGCGGCACATCCAAAGTAGACAGTGCAACCACACTGGCAGACGGCGTTTACACACCAGACGGATTCTCCTTCTCCGGCGGAACCGGAAAGGTAACCATCTCCTGCAGCAAGATTACTGTAACGAACGGACAGGCTTATGCAACGATCGCATTCAGCAGTCCGTACTACGGATATGTAAAAGCAAACGGAAATAAATACATGGCAAATGTCAGCGGCGGAAGCAGCATCTTCACCATTCCGGTTGAGCTGAACAAGAACAATACCATCATCGGTATGACCACCAGAATGTCCGTTGCCCATGAGATTTCCTACAACATCTTCATCTCCCTGGCAGCAGCAAAGAAGGGCGGCAGCACTTCTTCCAGCACAGGATTTGTAAAAGCAGACGGAACAACCTCCACGATCAGCACCGATAACTCCAAGCTGGATACCACCGCTCCGGAGATCATGGGACTGGAATACAAAGCAGAGACAAAACTTGCTTACGCAGAGTACTTCAAGATGTATCATTACGACGAAGGCATCACCCTGCTGGAGATCGATATGACAAAAGATACCGGGCGTGATCCGGAGAAACAGACCGAGGACGACAAGAAAGCAGAAGATACCGATACCGCAGCAGCAGAGGATACCGCAGCAGCATCCGATTCCAAAAAGACCGGCACTGAGAAAGCGAAAGATCTGACCGAAAAGACAAAAGAGCTGTACGAAGGCAATGTTGTCAAATATCTGATCGTTCCGAAAGATGTTGAGATTCCGGCAGGACTGGACAAAGATATGATCGTGATCCAGCTTCCGGTTGAGAAAGCATACGTAGCATCTGAGGATGCCCTGAAACTTCTCGATGAGCAGTTAGACGCAGCAGAGAGCATCAAAGCAGTCGGCATGGAGCAGAAAGACTGCCAGATCGAAAACATTGCAAAAGCAATGGAAGACAAAAAAATCTCCTTCGACGGAGCATTCGATGATCTGGACTACAAAGCTCTGGTAAAAGACGAAATCGACTTTGCAATTCTTCCGTCTGAGTTCCTTCCGGGAAATGCAAAAGATGAGGAAGATGCTGATGCAGCCGACGAGACCGCAGATACCAAAGCTGAGGATCAGAAGGACGATAAAGACGATAAGACAACGGATGAGAAAGCAGACGAAGACAAGACTCCGGAAGAACTTCTGAAAGAGGAAAATGAGCGTCTGTCCGACACCGCAGAGCGTCTGGCAACCCTGACCATTCCGATGCTGGTTGACCGTTCCGCAGACGAGAAGACCGATCTTGCGAAAGCAGAGTGGCTGAAAGTCTACGGCGTGATCTTCGGATGCGAGGATCAGGCAAACGAGCTGTTCCAGCAGATGGTAAAGGCAGAAGAGAATAAATAAGTACAATAATTTGCAGCAAAAAATGAGAAAGGGCTGCTGCCATATGGCAGCGGCTTTTTCTTTAAGAAAGGAATATCAAATGACAGGAAAAAACGAAAGAAAGCTGAAAAAATGGGCCGCACTTTTTCTTGCAGCAGCGATGTCACTGACGGCCTGCGGCAGCACCGCATCAACGGGAAGCAGCACATCGTCCGCGTCGGGCACTTCGGCAGTTTCTGAGAGCAACACATCCACAGCATCCGCAGCAGACGTTTCCGAAAGCCAGACGGAGAGCACATCCGTCTCGGAAAGTACGGCTGAAAGTGAAAGCACCTCCGAAGCCACTGCTGAGAGCAGCACCTCCGGGAGTGATACCGCATCCGCGGATGGTTTCGCAACGACAGACGATGTCAGCGACGCACCGGACATCACCGGAATCACCATCGAGAGCAAGATGGTCCTGAATTACGCCGAGTGCTTTAACGTATACTACTGCACAGACGGCTATAAACTGCTCGATGTCAAAGACGGTGCGCAGTATCTGCTCGTCCCGGACGGAAAAGAGGCGCCGGATGACCTCGATTCCGATGTAATTGTAATCCATCAGCCGCTGGAACGCATCTACATGGCAGCAACCTCTCCGATGGCGCTGTTCGATGCCATCGACTCCCTCGATACGATTCGTCTCTCCGGTGAAACCGCAGACAACTGGTACGTACAGGATGCCGTTGACGCGATGAATGCCGGAACGATGATCTTCGCCGGAAAATACAGTGAGCCGGATTACGAACTTCTGGTCAGTGAGAACTGTGATCTGGCCATTGAATCCACGATGATCCTCCATTCCCCGAAGGTACAGGAGATGATCGAGATGCTCGATATTCCGGTCTTCATCGACCGTTCCAGCTACGAATCCCAGCCTCTTGGCAGAACCGAATGGATCAAACTCTACGGTGCCATGCTGGACAAAGAGGAGGAGGCAGCCGACTTCTTTGCAAGTCAGGCAAGTGTTGTGGAAAATCTGAAGGATTTCCAGAATACCGAAAAAACGGTCGCTTTCTTCTATATTAATACGAGCGGAGCTGCCGTTGTGCGGAACCCGGAGGACTATATTTCCAACATGATCGAGCTTGGCGGTGCGCGCAACGCCTTCCGTGATCTCCAGGACGACAGCGGAAAAACATCCGTGCCGATCACGATGGAGCAGTTCTATGATACGGCCGAAGATGCGGACTACCTGATCTACAACGCAAGCATCGATTCCACCGTCAAAACCCTGGACGACCTGCTGGCAAAGGATTCCATGTTTGCCGATTACAAAGCAGTCAAAGAGGGCAACGTCTGGACAACCGAGAAATCGATGTATCAGGCAACCGATAAAATTGCACAGTTTACCAACGACATTAACCTTCTGGTAACGGGCGGCGATCCGGATCAGATGGTATTCTTAAGAAAATTATCCTGATGGAGGAACGTATGTCAGAGAAAAAAAATATGACGGGAAAAGAGAACAGTTTCCATATGGAAAACTTCCGGCGCCGTTCGCGGTATGCTGCTGTGTTCCTGGTGCTGATTCTGGCGTTCGCTGCCATCACCGTGCTGAATATCAATTCCGGAAACGTAAATATTTCGATTCCGGAAATTTTCCGGATTCTGCTGCGGCGGACCGGAGAGGGGAAAGAGTACAATATTATCTGGAAAATCCGCCTTCCGCGTATTCTGATGGCGGCAATCCTGGGCGGTGCTCTGTCCCTGTCGGGCTTCCTTTTACAGACTTTCTTTGAAAACCCGATTGCCGGTCCGTTTGTTCTTGGAATTTCCTCGGGAGCCAAAATGGTCGTGGCGCTGACCATGATCTTTTATCTGGAGTGGGCGCGCAATATCACATCTTACACGATGATTGTTGCAGCATTCTTAGGATCCCTTCTCTCCGTCGGCTTCATTCTGCTGATGTCCCGACGGATCAAAAATATGGCAGGACTTCTCGTCGGCGGTATTATGATCGGTTACATCTGCTCGGCGGTCACGGATTTTGTTGTCACCTTCGCGGAGGATTCCGATATCGTCAACCTCCACGGCTGGTCACAGGGAAGCTTCTCCGGCATGAGCTGGAGCAACGTAGCGATCTCTGCGGCTGTGATCGGCATCACCTTTGTCATCACGTTCCTGATGGCAAAACCGATCGGTGCATACCAGCTCGGTGAGGCGTATGCGCAGAGCATGGGTGTCAACATCAAAGTATTCCGCATCGCGCTGATTCTGCTTTCGAGTATTCTCTCCGCATGCGTCACCGCATTTGCCGGTCCGATTTCGTTTGTCGGCATTGCCGTCCCGTTCCTCGTCAAACAGAGCCTCGGCACATCGCGTCCGCTCGTCGTAATCCCGGGAACGTTCCTCGGCGGAGCCGTCTTCTGTATGATGTGCGACCTGATCGCGCGTATGGCGTTTGCACCGCTGGAGCTGTCCATCAGTACGGTCACATCGATCTTTGGTGCGCCGGTCGTCATTTTCATGATGCTGCGCCGGAAAAGGGGGTAAGAGAATATGAATGAATATTATTTTCATCTGGACCACCTGACGGTCGGCTATGATAAGAAGCCGCTGATCAAAGATATCTGCATCGGCATCGAAAAAGGCGAGATCGTTACGCTGATCGGACCGAACGGTTCCGGTAAATCAACGATTCTGAAAAGCATCACCCGCCAGTTAAAGCTGGTCGGCGGAAATGTGGAGTTCGACGGGAAAAACCTGCATGAGCTTTCGTTCCGCGAGTTGGCCACGAAGATGGCCGTTGTGCTGACGGAGCGCATGAAGCCGGAGCTGATGACCTGCCACGATATCGTGGCAACGGGCCGCTATCCGTACACCGGACGGCTCGGCATGCTGACCCGCGAGGATGAGGAAAAGGTCGAGAAGGCGATGCGCGCCGTTCATGCCGAAGAGCTCGGCGGCCGCGATTTCAACGCTATCAGCGACGGCCAGCGCCAGAGAGTGCTTCTTGCGCGTGCGATCTGTCAGGAGCCGGAGGTCATCATCCTCGACGAGCCAACTTCTTTCCTCGATATCCGCCACAAGCTGGAACTGCTCGCGATTCTGCGCCGCATGGCAAAGGAGAAGGGCATCACCGTCATCATGTCGCTGCATGAGATCGATCTGGCACAGAAAATTTCAGATAAGATCATCTGCGTCAAGGGCGATGCTATTTCCCATTTCGGCGCACCGGAGACAATTTTCCGCGAGGATATCATCCGCGAACTATACGAGATTGACAATGGTTCGTTTGACCCGTGCTTCGGAAGCATCGAGCTGCCGCGGCCGGAGGGAACACCGCGCGTCTTTGTCCTCGCAGGCGGCGGAACGGGAATCCCGGTGTTCCGGAAACTGCAGAAGGAAAATGTCCCGTTTGCGGCAGGCGTCCTGTATACGAACGATATCGATTACCAGCTCGCCCGCATTCTGGCGATGGAGACGGTAACCGAAGCACCGTTCCAGGAGATCAGCGACGAGGCATTTGCCCGCGCCTGCGAGCTGATGAAGAGCTGTGAACGTGTCATCGACACCGGCGTCCCGGTGGGCATGTGCAACCGCCGGATCGAAGAGCTGAGGGCAGAAGCAAAGCGGCTTGGAAAGCTGGCAGAGTAAAACAAAGAAAAATCCAATCAAAATCTCCTGTCTGGGAACGAAACAATCGTTTTCCGAACAGGAGATTTTCTTTTTGCAGCCATTGTAAAAACAGCAAAAGAACACGAAAAATGTAATATTAAATTGTACGAAAAATTCACACAATTCAAGTCAAAAACCAACAGAGATTGACACTTAAAAAGTCAAGTGCTTTATAAAATCTTTTGGCGAAATAACGGTTTTCTCTGTTATGACCAAAACACGCGTTCTGATTTCGCAAGATTTAAACACATGCTTTCCACACCGTTTTTCGTGGATAATGTGGATAACTCGGTGTATAACTTGTTTTTAGGCATGTTTTCGGTGGTTAACTATGTGGATAACTTGTGGACGAGATGTTTATAAAATTGGCCCGTGTGGAAAAAACCCGGTTTCTTTGTGCAATTTCGACAAAAGAGGTTTTAAAGTTTTATACGACTGACATGAAAGGTTTTTCAGATTTCAGAAACTACGGAAAAACAGAAAAAAGCAGGCAGTTCTCCGTACAATACGAAGAATGCCTGCTTTTGCCGTATTCTATTCGAAAGAAGCCATCAGTGGCTGATCAGATATTTCTCTACCGAAGTCACACAGTTCGCGCCGTCGGCGGCTGCCGTGATGATCTGACGGAGCTGCTTCGTGCGGACATCGCCTGCGGCGAACACGCCCGGCACGCTCGTCACACCGTCTTCGCCGGCTTTGATGTAGCCAGCCTCATCGGTTTCTACGGTGCCTGCGATCAGTGCGGAGACCGGAACGATACCGACGGCAATAAACACGCCGTCTACCGTGATCATACCGGCTTCTCCTGCCTTTTTGTTCGTTACCTTCACGCCGGACACCATCTCGTTTCCCTCGATGGAATCCACAACCGTATCCCACACCATTTCCACATTCGGCAGTGCCAGCAGTGCATCCTGGAGAACACCGGCTGCCCGCAGTTCATCGCGGCGGTGGATCACGTAAACCTTTTTGCACGTTCTGGCAAGGAAAATCGCATCCTCCACGGCGACATCGCCGCCGCCGATAACGGCAACGGTTTTGTCTTTGAAAAATGCGCCGTCACACGTTGCACAGTAAGAGACGCCCATGCCGGAGAGTTCCTTTTCACCAGGTACATTTAACGCGCGGTGCTCCGCACCGGTTGCAAGAATGACCGTTCTGGCATGATACTCATTTTTTCTCGTGCGGACAATCTTGATCTCTTCGTCAAGAACAAGCTCCTTCACACGCTCGCGGGAAAATTCCGCGCCCATTTTTTCAGCGTGTGCGCGCAGCGTGCTTCCGAGATCCATGCCGCTGATGCCCGGAAGGCCGGGATAGTTGTCTACTTCATAGGTATTCAGCACCTGGCCGCCGCTTGCAAAGTTTGCCTCAATCGTAAGAGAGGAGAGCTTTGCGCGTTTCGCATAAATCGCGGCAGAAAGACCCGCCGGGCCGGAGCCGATGATGATAACGTCGTATAAGTTTTCCATAAAAATCCTCGTTTTCGTCTGTAGTAAGCTGCCATGCAGCCATTTTTCTGAAAGTATCGTTACGGAGCCGGTGTTTCGGACGGTTCCTGACTGTCGGAAACGGAAGATGAATCTTCCGCGGAAGTTTTTTTGGCTTCTTCTTCCGGCGCTTCCGGCTGGTTGTGAACCACCTTGATGCTGCGTACCAGCTTCAGATCGTTGTCGATGCCGATTTCAGTGTAGTCCAGCTTTTCGTCATCACTATAGAATGTGTAGAGTGTCAGGTTACTATCCTCTTTTTCCGTTTTTTCTGATTTGGCATCCCCTGCCTTCGCCAGAAAATCGCTCTCGGAAGTGCCGAGCGTGATGCCGTTTGTGATTGAAATCGGAATCTTTGTCGTATCGAGATCGCCGTACAGCGAAGTAACGAAACAGTTGCGCACTGTCGTCGCCTCCGCGCCGTAATTATGTACGGTGCAGTAAAGCTTCTGACCGCCCTTTTCCAGCGTGACGTAGCCGTATTTTCCGTTTAAAACGGCCGTATCGGACTCTTTCATATTGACGGTCCAGTCGTGGTCCAGAAGTTCACTGACCGGAACGGGAAGATGATAGAGTACATCGTCAAAGCGGACGGTCCAGTCGTTGATTTCACTGCTGTCGGCTTCCGGTGCCTGGTAGGCCTCCACTTCCGGTGTTGTGGCATCGCTGACACCATCGAGCGCTTCTGCATCAGCCGTGGTCGTAAAGTTCTGCATATCGAGGGAATACAGAATTCCCGTTTTGTTATCGAAGCCGAGCGTGATCGTCTGGTACAGCCCGTACTCATACGTGAACTGCACAGAGGTATCGGTCTCATAACGGTCCTTTGGCGCACCGTAGATGCTTTCCGCATCCTCCATCAGCGACTGCTGCAGAGTGACGCCGTTCGGCAGGCCGACATAGATATTCTGGCCCTCAGCGGTCGAGGTGTCGATGTGAATGCCTCCGATCAGGCATTCCGCCACTGGCTTTGCCGTGGTATCCGGATTGGCAATATCGACGGTAATCTGGTTTCCGTCCTTTTCAAAACTTTCGCCCTCTGAGAAGGATTCCGGCTGAATTTCCTTCGTGTCGTCGCCGCTGTAGACCCAGCCAAGCGCTGTAAAATCCGCGTAGGATTCCGGAATTTCGTATGTATCGCCCCAGATGGCAAGCTGAAAACTGTTCAGGTTCTTCGAGAGATCCACATCGTATTCCGGAATCTCATCGGAATCGCCGGAGGCCGCCAGATTGTCTTTGGGGTCGTCATCGTCGGTACTCTGACTGATGGTTGTGATCGGAATCGTTTCTGTTTTCTTTCCGCAGCCGCTCGTTCCCACGAGGAAAGCGGCAAATACTGCTGTTAAAACCCAACGGTATTTTTTCATCAAAACCTCCTCATAATAAATGGTTAAAAATATTTGAAAGTTACTTCATGTAAGTAACGATATCAGTTCCCCCTATTCTATCACATTCCGCTTCGTTTTCCAATGTCTGAAGCGGATTTGAGAAAAATGGTTTTTCAAAAGCGCGGTACGGAATACATATTTAGTAAGGAACTGGAAAGGGCAGAAGTCTGGGAGGAGGCTGTGTATGCGTTTTACAAAAATGCAGGGCTGCGGAAATGATTATATCTATGTAAATGCCATGGAGGAGCGGGTGGAGAGTCCGGGGCGGCTGGCAAAAGCGGTAAGTGACCGCCATTTCGGCATCGGCGCGGACGGGCTGATTCTGATCGGGGCATCCAAAACAGCAGATTTTTCGATGGAAATGTACAACGCCGACGGCTCGAAGGGCGCGATGTGCGGCAACGGCATCCGCTGTGTGGGAAAATACGTGTACGAGCATGGGCTGACGAGAAAAACGACGCTGACTATCGAAACCGGCAGCGGAAACCGTGTGATTCATCTGCAGACGGGGGAGAATCTGAATGAGATCTGTCAGGTGACAGTGGAGATGGGAACGCCGGAATTCCGCGCCGCACAGATCCCCGTTGTTTCTCTGGGGGAATATGTGCTGGAGCATAAAATTACCGTGTGCGGGGAAAATTATACGATGACCTGCCTTTCGATGGGAAATCCGCATGCGGTGATTCCGGTGGAAGATGTGGAAAAAATATCCATTGCAAAGACCGGTTCCGCTTTTGAACACCTTTCCTGCTTCCCGGACCGTATCAATACAGAGTTTATCCAGACTTTAGATCAACACACAATAAAAATGAGAGTCTGGGAACGTGGGAGCGGTGAAACGCTGTCCTGCGGAACGGGAGCGTGTGCGGCAGCCGTCGCGGCGATGCTTTCCGGCTGTGTTTCGGAGGGAGAAACTGCCGTAGAACTGCGCGGCGGCAGGCTTTTCGTTACATGGGACCGGACGAAAAATAAGGTCCTTCTGACCGGCCCGGCCGAGACCGTTTTTGAAGGAACGCTTGCAGAACGAATTTGAAAAATGCAGATTTCTGTCTGCACGAAAGAGCAGTATGCAATATTCTGAAAATAAAAACTTACAGGAAATGCCTTTTCTTTTCAAAAGAAACATGCTACAATATGTGGTACCCGCTACAAGAAAAGGGTGGGGGACACACAAGATATAGTGTTTGATTTGGAGGACACCACAATGGTTTATATTATCAAAAAGGACGGCACCAAAGAAGAATTCGACGCGCAGAAGATCGTCCGTGCCGTAAATAAATCCGCACAGAGAATCCTGTATACCTTCTCACAGCAGGAGATTGACTTTATCTGTAAGTTCGCAACCGAGCACGTATATTCCCTTGGAAAGACCGAAATTCCGATCAGCGATATGCACAATATCGTGGAGGGAGCACTCGAAAAAGTAAACCCGGCTGTGGCAAAAAGCTACCGCGATTACCGCAATTACAAAACTGATTTTATCCATATGATGGACGAGGTCTACACGAAGAGCCAGTCCATCCGCTACATCGGCGACAAGAGCAATGCCAACACCGACAGCGCCCTCGTTGCAACGAAGCGAAGCCTGATTTTCAACGAGCTGAACAAAGAGCTGTACCGCAAGTTCTTCATGAACCGCAACGAGCTGCAGGCCTGTAAGGACGGTTACATCTACATCCACGACCAGTCCGCACGTCTCGATACCATGAACTGCTGTCTGTTCGATGTCGGAAACGTTTTAAAAGGCGGTTTCGAGATGGGAAATGTCTGGTACAACGAGCCGAAGACACTCGACACCGCATTTGATGTCATGGGCGATATCGTCCTCAGCACCGCTGCACAGCAGTACGGCGGCTTTACCGTGCCGGAGGTGGACAAGATCCTTGCTCCGTACGCACAGAAGAGCTACGATTACTACGTAAAAGAGTTCCTGAAATATACCGACGCATCCTGGGAGGGTGCACAGGAGAAAGCCATCGAGTATGCGATCGACAAAGTAAGAAGAGAGTGCGATCAGGGATGGCAGGGAATTGAGTATAAACTGAACACTGTTGGATCTTCCCGCGGTGATTATCCGTTCGTTACCGTGACCCTCGGCCTTGGAACGAGCATGTTTGAGAAGATGATTTCCATCTCCCTTCTCGAGGTCCACAAAAACGGACAGGGCAAGAAGGGCCACAAAAAGCCGGTGCTCTTCCCGAAAATTGTCTTCTTATATGACAAGGCAATTCACGGAGAGGGCGGCATCGCAGAAGATGTCTTTGAGGCAGGACTTGACTGTTCCTCTAAAACCATGTATCCGGACTGGCTGTCGATGAGCGGCGAGGGCTACATCGCCGAGATGTACAAGAAATACAAGAGAGTCATCAGCCCGATGGGATGCCGTGCTTTCCTTAGCCCGTGGTACGAGCGCGGAGGCATGGAGCCGGCAGATGAGAACGACAAACCGGTCTTTGTCGGACGTTTCAACATCGGAGCCGTTTCCCTTCATCTTCCGATGATCCTGGCAAAATCCCGTTCCGAGAACCGCGATTTCCATGAAGTGCTCGACTTCTACCTCGAGATGATCCGCGATCTGCACAAACGGACCTACGATTACCTCGGCGAGATGCGTGCATCCACGAACCCGCTGGCTTACTGCGAGGGAGGTTTCTACGGCGGCCACTTAAAACCGTCCGACAAGATCCGCCCGCTGTTAAAGCCGATGACCGCATCGTTCGGTATCACGGCGCTGAACGAGCTGCAGGAGCTGTACAACGGAAAATCTCTTGTTGAGGACGGACAGTTCGCACTCGACACGCTGAAATATATCAACGACAAGGTTGCCGAGTTTAAGAAAGAGGACGGCATCCTCTATGCGATCTACGGCACACCGGCAGAATCCCTGTGCGGCCTGCAGATAGAGCAGTTCCGCAAACAGTACGGCATCGTCCGCAACGTTTCGGACCGCCCGTATGTGAGCAACAGTTTCCACTGCCACGTAACCGAGGACATCACCCCGATCCAGAAACAGGATCTCGAGGGACGTTTCTGGGAGCTCTGCAACGGCGGAAAAATCCAGTATGTGCGCTACCCGGTCGGCTACAACAAAGGTGCGATCAAGACCCTGATCGAGCGTGCAATGGAGCTCGGCTACTACGAGGGCGTCAACCTGTCCCTGGCTTACTGCGATGACTGCGGCCACCAGGAACTCGACATGGATGTCTGCCCGGTCTGCGGTTCCAAGAACCTGACAAAGATCGACCGTATGAACGGCTATCTTTCCTACAGCCGTGTCCATGGCGACACACGTCTGAACGAAGCAAAGATGGCGGAAATTGCAGAGAGAAAATCCATGTAATCATCCAAGAAATAATCAATGGAACAATCAATGGAATAATCAAAAGCCTCTGAGAAAAGTCCGGTGTGAATGTGACTTTCCTCAGAGGCTTTTTGGGTATTGCATCCGGTGGAAGCTGCCGGCGGCAGGGACTGCAGATGATGTGAGAATTAATCTTCGACATCGCGGGTAATATTGCGAACCCAGATGTACTTTTTATAATGATGATAAACGGCAGGAAGCTTTACAATTTCATCGAGATTTACAATGCAGTAAACCACCATAACCGGAAGCTTCAGCCAGAATGCGGCAAGAAAGCCAAGCGGTACAGAAAAGCACCACATAGCGCCGATGTTTCCCTGCATATCAAATTTCGCATCGCCTCCGGCACAAAAGATACCGTCGAGAACGGTGGTGTTGACCGATTGTGCCATCAGGTTCAGACCGCAGAAGAGAAGCATGTACTGCAGGTACTCGGCTGCGGTATCGGAAAGTGGGGCAAAATGAACGATGGCTGGAGAAATGAGCATCAGCAGGCCGCCGGTCACAATGCCGATGGCAATGGAGAGATGGCTTAAACGTCCTCCATACTCGCGGGCTTTTTCCAGCTCGTTCGCGCCGAGCAGATTTCCGATCAGAACCCCGGCACCACCGCTCACACCGCGGATCAGGCAGGAGAGAAGGCTCTTGGCAATCGAGGTGATGGAGTTTGCCGCAACGGCATCGCTTCCCATATGTCCCATGATAACGGAGTACAGAACGTAGGCAATTCCCCAGACGAGGGAGGCCGCAAGCACGGGAAGCGTGTAGCGCCAGAAGTCTTCTGAAAGTATTTTCCCTGCGGAAGAGAAGAGGCGGTTCCAGAGAATCCGCACGCGTTCCGGTTTCTTTGTCTCAAGATAAGCCCAGATCAGTTCCACAACGCGGGCGGCTACCGTTGCATAAGCTGCGCCACGGATCCCAAGTGCCGGAGCACCGCAAAGACCGTAGATGAGAATGGCATTTAAAATGATGTTCAGTACAACCGCAGTGGAACTGATACGGGAACTGACTGCTGCATGACCGGTGTTTTTCAGCAGGATCAGATAGACCTGCGAAATACCGCAGAGTACGTAGGAGAGTGCAACAGCGCGTAAATACTGGCTTCCGCTTGCAACCAGGGCCACATCATTTGTAAAGATGCGCATCAGCATTTCGGGACAGAAACCGGCAAGGATGGTAAACAGGCCGGAGAACAGCAGGTTGGTGCGAAGTGCGATCGGAATCACTTTTTCGATCGAAGCGGCATCCTGTTTCCCCCAGTACTGCGCTGCCATAATACCGGCGCCCGCCGCGATGCCTGAGATAAAAAGGCTCAAAACAAACTGCACCTGTCCGGCCAGTGAAACAGCAGACAACGAAGTCTGATCAATCCAGCCCAGCATGATCGCATCCGTTGCGCTGACGAGAGCCAGCATAAAATTCTGGATCGCAATCGGAAGGACGAGGAGTTTTAGTTTCTGGTAAAATTCGTCCTTAAAATTCATTCGTGTTTTCATAAAAATTCCCCCAAAGTATAAATAGTAGTTTTTGCTGTATTATAGCGGAAAGAAAATGGAAAAACAATGGCTAAAACAAGCTATTTTCTGGTCAATGTTGACATTCCCTGTATAATATAGAAGAAAAAGAACTTTTCCGGTGCCCGTGTCCGGTACGCCGGAAAGCGGAGAAGAAGTTTGATCAGAAAATCAGGTTTCCTTCAGCAGAAACTCCAGGATTTCTGCTATCAGAATAAATATGCCGGCAGCGGCTGTCTTTATAAAATCCAGAAATCCATGCAGGAGCTGGAGAAGCTTTTGAAAAAGAAAGATAAGAAACGGAAGTAGGTTCGGCTGCCATTGGAGCCGTCGTCGAAACAAACGGAAATATACGAAAAAATTGTGAAATTTAATAGAATTATAAGACCTGTTTTCGCTGTTTTTAACAAAAGTAAAGAAACAGTGAAAAAAAGGTTGCTTTTTTCGGCAGAATCCTTTATAATCTTATTTGTGTTCAGCGAGTGGATCATCCAATGAAACACAGAAAAACAAAAGTAAGCGCCTTTAGCTCAGTTGGTAGAGCAGTAGACTCTTAATCTATTTGTCCAGGGTTCGAGTCCCTGAAGGCGCATCGAAAGCACTGTTTTTACAGACCTGAGAGCTGCGGGGACGGTGTTTTTCTTGTTTTACGGGCGGAATACCGAAAATCTACGTATCAACTTTTCCTATCATCATAGCATCTCCAAATGAGAAAAACCGGCAGCAGAGGGATCCTTTCTGACATGGATCTTTCCGCTGCCGGTTTTGTCTTTCAGAGCAAAAAATTTAGTAATTCTTCAGCTCGCTCGCCGAATCAATAATAATCTGGCAGCCCGGCTGAACATTTTTCAGAATCGTGATCATCTGGTCTTCCGGGACAGAAATGCATCCGCCGGTCGGACGGTTTGCACTGCAGTGCAGGAAAATGGCGGAACCGACACCCGGGGTGCAGCTTGGGTTGTAGTCGAGAGACAGAACGTAATGATAGGCTGGATTGATCTCGATGATGTGCTCCGCGGAATTCCAGGCTTTCGGCGTTGTCTTCGTCGTGACGAACTGATTGTAGTATCTGGAATTTACATCATCGACCCAGTAATACGTATCATCCACCTGGGTATAGGAAAGTTCCGTTCCGGGATTCGGGAGAATGCCGAAGGCATATGTAAAGCTGAACTGTCCGCGCGGTGTTTTGCGGTTCCACTCTGTGGTTTCGCCCACGCCGCCGGAGCCGACATAGCCGCTTGTACAAAGATCCTCGTTCCAGGTGCCGTCCGCATCTTTCGTTACCATGGCCACTGTCGCACTGGTGCCGCCAGAACTTTTCTTTTCATTTTCAAATCCCCCTTACATGCAGAAATGTTTTTTACAGAAACCGTGCCTCCATCTTACAGATCGGGTTTCCGATTGAGGAAAACTTCTCCTCATATTCCGTCATTACATTTCCTTCTGAGAGAACCACATCGTGGTGCAGATCGTATGTGAATGCAGTGAGTTCCCATCCCTCTGCATTTTTCATCTCTTCAAGAGAGTAGTCAAACAGATCTTTATTATC